>VOFE01001347.1_pt1:377500-640001 | contig 640001 bp, 606 predicted proteins | sample 5384071 | NCBI WGS metagenome assembly VOFE01 (sample SAMN12384724, study PRJNA508395) | human gut metagenome | isolation source: healthy gut D | host: Homo sapiens
TCCGGATGCAGCTCCTCCCACTGTTTCCTCAGCACCGGCCATGGTGTCTGCACTGTTCATGAACACCTGAACCTCACCGGAGTGTTTTGCCTTTGTCAGCCTGTCCGTTATCTGCCCCACTGTATCCGGGGATATGTACCACAATGCTCCAAATGACACCGCACATACCGCAACAAAGCACGCCGCGGTTGTACCCCAGCTCCTCTTCTTCCGGTTCTCCGTCTGTTTCCCCCTCTCTCTGAAGTTTTCAACGACCGTCTTATCCTTTATTACCACACTGTCTGTCGCAGATTCCGCAGTCTCACGCTTTCTGCTGATTATGTAGTTCTGCATTTTCTCATTTCTCACATAATATATATAGTATCCCTTTTCCCTCATAAGGGTCCCGTGATCGTAATAATAAAATGCCTCCTCACACTCCAGTGCATCCATAAGGAACAGGATCTTTCCCTCACCCGGGAAATTATCGCGGTGCAGCCTTTTCATCTGATCGTTTATCTCTGCAGAGAAACCCATTCTGGACAGGAACCATCCCACGATTGACAGGTCATCGAAGTATTTGTTTATCTCCGCATATATCCCGCTCCACTCGCTGTCACCAAATTTTATCATGGATATGTCAAATTCAAGATTCTGTGCATCCACTGCGCCGCTGACAAATATCACCTTTGTGCCATTTTCATCATATACTTTTCCGAGAAGTATGGCTCCACGGCAGTTCATATTGCCCGGCGATGCAATTCTCCTCAGATATGTCATGACATAGTCTTCTACATATATCTTGTAATTTCCCGGGGCATTTCCCACCTGTCGTATATTCTTGGGCAGCTCATATTTCACCCTGTCGCTTGACCTCATCATCTCATTTGCTTCATCATATACTATCTCTATCATTCACCCGACCTCCTATACTCTTAAGCATCAGCCCTTACAGCTCCGCCAACGATGCATGAATAATACCATGTTGACAAGACGCTTTTTAGGAAATCATGTCATTTGATGTGTGTAACTGCGCCCTATATTCCAGCCTATTACGACCTATATCTACAGGATCACGTAAATGAGCGCTTTATGAATCTATTGTGTAAACTTTGATAATCTTGGAAATACTCTATACTATAAAACACAGGCAGGGTATTGATATGATAAAAAAGAAGCAGCGACAAACAGAATATTTTAATCCAAATGACATTCTTGCCTGCCGTGCGCTTTCAACCAGAATATCGGATTTTCTGGCAGACAGCGGGCAACCTTCTGACAGCACCGTGGTTTTATGCATAGGAACCGACCGCGCTACCGGTGATGCTCTCGGCCCTCTGACAGGCAGCTTTCTGACAGAGCACAACTGTCCTTTCAAAGTATACGGAACGTTAAAAGCTCCGGTCCACGCCCTCAATCTGCGCGATACCATACACCATATATACGACCATTTTGTCTCCCCCGCCATCATCGCCGTCGACGCATCCCTTGGACGTCCTTCAGATGTAGGTATGATCACGCTCTCTAACGCCCCCTGTACCCCGGAATCGGTGTAAATAAAAAACTCCCGGCGATAGGAGATATCTCCATCACCGGGATTGTAAATCTGTCTGGAAAGCCAGGTATGAGTCTTCTTCAGAGCACCAGGCTGTATACCGTCAGCAATATGGCACGCTTCATCTCTGACGCCATACTGTCATCATCGACACACTGACTAGCTCTCTCCCTTATAAACCTCTATGGCGCCTGACACTGTGCTTGCCGTGCCCTCCTCCATGATCGATATAAGATCAGAGAGTTTCTCTTCTGTGAGCAGATCTTTGCCAAGGAATGTGACATAGCTGTCAGTCAGATGGCTCTGCATATCAGCAAGCTGTGACTCCATGGCATTGATCTTTTCCTCGAGCTGCTTCAGATCCGCCTTAAGTGCGTCGATCTTCGGCTGCCGTCTTCCTGTTATCTCATCAGTTATAACCTGTTTTGTATCATTCTCAAATACTTTTATCGCCTCAAGCTTGCGATTGCTTATATCCTCGCGCTCCGCCTCAAGCTCGCTGAGCTTTTCATCATATTTGCCAAGATTATATACACTCTCATCCTTGTCTCTTGTTATCGAGTTTCTGATGATCCTTATCTGCTTGTTGTTGGCGCGGACCTTGTTTCTTATCCGCCTGCCCTCATTGACGATCTCAAGATTCTTTACCTTGGCAAGATTGAACACTATGAAATATATGATAAATTCTGCTATGACAATCGCCTGACTGATCACCACATACGTCAAAGTGTGAACTCCGGTCTGGTATATGGTGTATGAAAGCGCCACGCATACAATCGCCGGTATACATCCGCAGAACAGGAGTATAAGCAGTATAAGCTTAAACACGTCGCCTGCTCCGCACGGAGCGAACATACAGTAGAAAAAGCCCGTATTGCAGAAGCCCGATACATTGTTCTGCTTAAACAGCTCCTTTGCCTTGAGTCTGAGCTGTCTGTTGCTCTCGTTGAGGGAGGCCGTCTCGCTCTCTATTCGGTTGCCCATACGCTCCGTCTTCTTCTTATCTTTTTTTGACTGAAGCTGCCTTATCTTGGCTCCGTTCGCCGAAAGCTGCTGGTCGTATCCATCCTCTATCTCATTCTTTCTGTTTTTCAAGGTTGAACTGATCTCATCAGAAAGGCCCTTTTCCTCCTGTGAGATACTCCTGCTGGTCTTTCTCTGTGCCGTTCTCACCTGTTCAAGGTTGTCCTGCACATCATCGATAGCCACCACCAGCTCCCTTGCCTTTATAAGATATTCCTGATTCTCCTGGAAAACATTCTCCGATCCCATACAGTCCTCCTTATGTCTCTTATAATAGTGCATATCAAGTTTATAATATCAAATCGCCTACTAATTAACAACATAATTTTGCAATTTCTGACACATCTGACACATTTCGGATTATATTCTGAAAATACTTTCTTATCATGCACCCGGTCACTATTATTTCACAGTAATTTAATTGAACTCATACTGATTATATTTTATAATTATTACATATGGGCGATAAGCAATATTTATGGTATTTATCATTTACAGAATGGGGCTGTAAAATTACAAATTATATATGACAAGGAGAAGAGGCATGAACATTTTATTTTTTCTTACACCTAAGAGCGATGTAGCATATATTGAGGACAGTTTTTCACTCAGACAGATACTTGAGAAGATGGAGATACACAGATATTCTGCAATACCGATACTATCCAACACCGGTGAATATGTCGGCACCATAACGGAGGGCGACATTCTCTGGTACTGCAAGCGCAATTCGATGAACGCGCTCAAAACCGCAGAGAGCATCTTCCTTAATGATATTCCAAAGAAATTCGAGTACGCCTCCGTATCCATCAGTTCCAACATGGAGGATCTCATAGCCAGAGCCATGGTCCAGAATTTTGTTCCGGTGGTTGACGATCAGAACAAGTTCATCGGCATAGTTACACGAAAGGATATCATCGGTTACTGCTATAAGAAACTTAAGACCAGCGAATCATAAAAAACACCCGGATATGTAAGCATTTCGCCTGCACATCCGGGTATTTTAATGTAATTCAATATATCTTAATCCCTAATTTAATATCTAATTGAGATCTCCCGTTCTGTTGACGGCGCTCACGAGTGCATGTACAGATGCGTCTATGATATCGTTCTTTATTCCTGCGCCCCATGTAACCTTACCATCGACAGTCTCGACTCCGACATAGGCAACTGCCTGTGAGTTTGAGCCAGTCTGGAGTGAATGCTCCTCGTAGCATACGACCTTGAACTGTATGTCAAAGTGCTTCTTTATAGCGTTGCTCACGGCATCCAGACGTCCATTTCCCTTGCCGTGGTAAACCTTCTTCACACCGTTCTTCAGAATAGTTATCTCTGTGGATATTCCATCTCCCTGTACGAAGTGATTCTCAAGCATCTTGATAGGGCCATCTATATTGACATATGTATTCTGGAATATATCCAATACTTCCTTTGGACTGAGCTCCTTGTGCTCCTTATCTGACACATCCTTTACTGTGTAGCCCAGATCCTCTCTGAACTTTGCAGGAAGGTCAAAGCCGTACTTTGTCTGGAGGATGAATCCAATTCCACCCTTTCCTGACTGGCTGTTTATTCTAATAACATCGCCATCATACTTTCTTCCGATATCCTCAGGGTTAAGCGGCAGATATGGACAGGTCCACATTCCGTCACCTTGCTCTTTTCTGAACTTCATTCCCTTGGCAATGGCATCCTGATGTGAGCCTGAGAATGCGGCAAATACAAGCTTTCCTGTATATGGTGAACGCTCGTAAACCTTCATTCCTGTAACTCTCTCATACATCTCTGTGAGCGATGGTATATCGCTGAGATCTATCTCAGGGTCAACTCCATGGGTGAACATGTTCATGCAGAGTGTGATCACGTCCACATTTCCTGTTCTCTCACCATTTCCAAATAATGTTCCCTCTATTCTGTCTGCGCCGGCAAGGATACCAAGCTCTGCATCTGCCACTCCACAGCCTCTGTCATTATGAGGATGAAGTGACAGGATAATATTCTCCCTGTCGTGGAGGTTCTTGCTCATATACTCTATCTGGCTTGCGTAAACATGCGGAAGTGACATCTCGACTGTTGCAGGGAGGTTGATTATAACCTTTCTGTCCGGTGTCGGCTTCCATACATCGATAACTGCGTTGCAGACCTCAAGTGCATAGTCAACCTCTGTTCCGGTGAAGCTCTCCGGTGAATACTCAAAACGATATGGAACGCCGTACTCATCAGCCATCTTGTTGAGCAGCTCTGCTCCATCCACTGCTATCTTAAGTATCTCTTCCTTTGACTTTCTGAACACCTGCTGTCTCTGCGCAAATGATGTTGAATTGTACAGATGTACGATCACGTTCTTTGCACCCTCTATAGCCTTAAATGTCTTCTCTATGATATGTGGTCTTGCCTGTGTAAGTACCTGTATCGTGACATCATCAGGTATGAGATCCTGCTCTATAAGTGTTCGGCAGAACTCGTACTCAGTCTCGGACGCTGCAGGAAATCCGATCTCTATCTCCTTGAAACCGATCCTGACAAGCTCCTTGAAAAATTCCAGCTTCTCATCAAGGCTCATAGGTACGATCAGGGCCTGATTACCGTCTCTCAGATCCACGCTGCACCAGATAGGTGCTTTGTCAATATACTCTTTGTTTACCCAGTCTGTACTCTGTACCGGCGGCATATAATAGCCACGCTTGTAATGCTCAAAATTCTTCATTGATATAACCTCCTACTTAACAAAAAAAAACTCACATCTCCTAATCACTATAGAGACGTAAGTTACGCGGTACCACTCTATTTCATACAATAATGTATGCTCTCATCGCAGATACAGATGAACGATATACTTACCGCCGTCTTATACCCTCCTGCTGTAACGGTCAGGCTCCGTCCCTTCCTACTTCACACGATCATCTGACGTGCCATTCAGCGGGCTGCTCCAAGGCGAGTTCAAACCCTATCGATCACCGCCTCACACCAACCGGCGGTTCTCTGAACATCTCCAGAATTCTACTGCTCCTCTTCATCGCATTATCTAGGCTGACGCTAACACATACAAGTGTCAGATGTCAACCCCTTTTAGCTATAATCCTATATATATTAACAGTTCTACCAGACAATAAATCTCTTGTTCTTGAGAGATCTTCCGCCTGCTGTAAGCATCAGTATACCCACTACAAGACCAGTAACTATCGTTATAACCCCAAGTGCTATGTTGAGTGCTCCAACCTGCTTCATAGTCTTATATGCTTTCTCCATACTCATATGCTCCTTTCTATAAGTCTTTATCAATTCTCACATATAGTAAGTATATCATGTGATATTGCTTCTTACAACTTAAAACTTGAATTAGTTTATTTTACTTTGCACCCCGCCCGTGATAAAATAACTGTGTTTCGGATCATTATATTTGTATACAAAAAGGAGTATCAATATGCCAGCAATAACAAATGACTGGGCTGAATATCTTAAGCCTGAATATAAGAAACCTTACTATAAAAAGCTGTTTGATTTTGTGGGACAGGCATACGCAACGGAAACTGTCTACCCACCAGCCGATGATATATTCAACGCATTTCACACAACGCCGTTATCCCATGTAAAATGTGTGATAATCGGTCAGGATCCATATCATGAGCCAGGGCAGGCACACGGTCTGAGTTTCAGTGTGAAACCAGGTGTCACCATACCACCATCGCTCGTCAACATATATCAGGAGCTTCACGATGATCTGGGATGTAAGATCCCCAATAACGGATATCTTGAGAAGTGGGCCGACCAGGGAGTCCTCATGCTCAATGCCGTGCTGACCGTTCAGGCTCACAGAGCCGGTTCCCATCAGGGAAAGGGCTGGGAACATTTTACCGATGCAGCGATCAGGATCCTGAACGAGCAGGACAGACCTATCGTGTTCATCCTGTGGGGTGCATACGCCCAGAAGAAGGCCGCATTCCTGAACAACCCACACCACCTGATCCTGAAGTCCGCACACCCAAGTCCACTGTCTGTATACAGGGGCTTCTGGGGAAGCAAGCCGTTCAGCAAGACCAACGATTTCCTGGTTGCAAACGGAGTCGAGCCTATCGACTGGCAGATCGAGGACATTTGATTTTGGAGGACTGTACACATGGAGATTTATATTGTAAGACACGGTGAAACCGTATGGAATAAAAAGAAGCTGCTTCAGGGCCGGACTGACATTGAGCTCAGCGACAAAGGACGAGAGCTCGCCAGGATCACAGGAGAAAATCTGAGAGACACACACTTTGATATGGTGTTTTCCAGTCCGCTTAAGAGGGCTTACGAGACAGCCAGCCTCATTGTCGGCGGCAGGGACATTCCAATTGTGAAGAATGACCTCATAAAGGAAATGTGCTTTGGTGACTGGGAAGGGCAGAATATGTCAGAACTTCTGGCAGACGGAGGTCAGGATTTTCAGTATTTCTTCAAGCATCCTGAGCTCTATCACCCGGTTGGAAACGGTGAATCATTTGAGGAACTCTGCCAGCGGGCGGCCAGATTCATGACTGAGTATGTGGAGCCACTCTCCTCAAAATATTCAAGGATCATGATCGTTGCCCACGGTGCGATAAACAAAGCAATGATGATGCATGTAAAAAAGCATCCGCTCGAGGATTTCTGGTCAGGCGGGCTGCAGCAGAACTGCAACGTGATAATGCTTGACTACTCAGACAACGTATATACGATCATCGACGAGACAAAAATTTTCTATTAGACAGTATAATAAAAACAAAGAGCACTGTCCCGGCTTCATCCATGATACAACCTATCATGAATGTTTCAGGTTCAGTGCTCTCTGCACTTCCAGTATCTGCTCTTCTATCTTATCTGCGAGCATATATATCTGTTCATTATATCTTCCGTCTATTCTCCGCATAGCCTCGGGAAGGGGATTGAGAATGTCTGTATACGACTGCTTTATCTTCTTCTGTATCCACCTCACATCAGGCATGTAAACTATCGTTCTGAGATTGTGAAGCCTGTCCGCAAGCTTCACGATCACCGTCTGGTACGAACCCTGGGAAAATAACCTCCTGGCATATACGGAAAACGGTTCCCCCTGTATCCTAGTCAGAAGTCTTACCTGTTCGCGTATGTCCGCGCCAAATGCACTCTCTATATCGTCAAGTGTACATTCTGTATCTTCAACCGTGTCGTGAAGGAGTGCAGTTATGAGGATATCCTCGTCGGTTATCCCGCACTCTTCTCTCAGGATATTGTATACGCCAAGTATATGCTCATCATAATAAGGCTTCATACCGCCATTTCCCCGGCGCATCTGCCCTTCATGAAATGCTTTTGCCATATCCATAGCCTGCTGTATGCGTTCTGAAACCTGTACATCCGGTCCAACCATATCATCAACGCCTTTTCCCAGTGTCATGTCAGCCATCTTCTTATCCCTTTCAGTACATCCCAAACTACACAAAGTATAACATAGCAGCCTTGAATAATCTATCCATTTTTTATATACTTAACAAATGTGCTTCTATTAAATTTTACATTTACAATGAAATATTTTTTACTTTGCACATCACACTTTACAAAAGGAGTATATACATGGACATAATCAAGAAAATTGCTCAGGAGATAGGCTGTCGCGACAGCCAGGTTGAAGCAGCGGTAAAACTCATCGATGATGGCAACACAATTCCATTCATCGCCAGATATAGAAAGGAAGCCACCGGCTCCCTCAACGACGAACAGCTTCGTCTTCTTCACGAAAGACTTGTATACCTTAGAAATCTCGAGGACAAAAAAGGCTCAGGTCATCGCAAGTATAGAGGAGCAGGGAAAACTTACAGATCAGCTCAGGACGGACATTGAGAAGGCCGAGACCATGGTTCTGGTCGACGATCTCTACAGACCATACAGGCCTAAGCGAAAGACAAGGGCAACCATCGCCAAGGACAAAGGGCTGGAGGGGCTTGCAAACATCATCATGCTGCAGATGACCAGAACTCCGATAGTCAAGGAAGCTGAAGCTTATGTGTCTGAGGAGAAGGGCGTTGCAGACACCAGCGAAGCCATCGCAGGCGCAATGGACATAATCGCTGAAAATATATCTGACACCGCCGATTACAGGACTCACATAAGAGACCTCACCACCAGACACGGTGTGCTGAGAACAACAGCAAAGGACCCGGAGGCTGAATCCGTATACGAGATGTACTACGACTTCTCCACCCCTGTATCCAAGATGACCGGATACAGAACCCTCGCCGTTAACCGCGGTGAAAAGGAAAAGTTCATCACAGTAAAGATCGAGGCACCGGTCAACGACATAATATCATATCTGAAAAAACAGATCATCGTCAGAGACAATCCTGAGAGCGAACAGATACTTTCAGACGCGATCGCAGACAGCTACGACAGGCTCATAGCCCCTGCCATCGAGAGGGAGATCAGAAACGCCCTCACAGAGACCGCTGAGGACGGTGCCATCAAGGTATTTGCATCGAATCTGCAGCAACTCCTCATGCAGCCTCCTATCGCAGGACAGACCGTGCTCGGCTGGGATCCGGCGTTCAGAACCGGCTGTAAGCTCGCAGTTGTGGATCCGACCGGAAAGGTTCTCGACACCGTTGTCATATTCCCAACGGCACCTCAGAAGAAGGTTGCAGAGGCTAAAAATACTGTGAATGCTCTAATAAAGAAGTACGGCATAACTCTCATATCCGTGGGAAATGGTACGGCATCCAGAGAGTCAGAGATGGTGATCGCCGAGCTCATCAGTGAACTTGACACACCTGTACAGTACGTGATAACCAACGAGGCAGGAGCTTCTGTCTACTCCGCCAGCAAGCTTGCAACCGAGGAATTCCCTCATTTTGATGTTGGTCAGAGAAGTGCGGCTTCCATCGCCAGGGGAGTACAGGATCCTCTGGCAGAGCTGGTCAAGATCGATCCAAAGGCAATCGGAGTCGGTCAGTATCAGCACGATATGAACCAGAAGAAGCTGACAGAAGCCCTGGACGCAGTTGTTGAGGATTCTGTAAATAAAGTCGGCGTCGACCTCAATACCGCTTCTGCCCCACTTATGGAGCACATTTCCGGAATAAACAAGACGCTGGCCAAGAATATCGTGGATTACAGAGAGGCAAATGGACGCTTCAAAACCAGAAAGGAACTCCTCAAGGTTGCCAAGCTCGGACCTAAGGCATTTGAACAGTGCGCAGGTTTCATGAGGATAAGCGGCGGCTCAAATCCTCTGGATGCCACATCTGTACATCCTGAGAGTTACGATATAGCCACTGCCCTGCTGAGCCACATCGGCTACACAACCGATGACATTGCATCCGGCAGGCTCAAGGATCTTTCAAAATCCGCCGGCAACATCAAAAAGCTAGCTGAGGAGCTGGGAACAGGAACGATAACTCTCAACGACATCATAAAGGAGCTTGAAAAGCCTGCCCGTGATCCTCGTGACGAGATGCCAAAGCCGATCCTCAGAGGAGATGTCCTTGAGATGAAGGATCTGACAGAGGGAATGATACTCAAGGGAACCGTCAGAAACGTGATCGACTTCGGTGCATTTGTGGATATAGGTGTTCATCAGGACGGACTTGTCCACATCTCAGAGATGTCCGACAAATTCATAAAGCACCCTCTTGACGTGGTAAGCGTCGGCGACATTGTCCAGGTAAAGGTCATCGGCATAGACCTCGCCAAGAAACGCATACAGCTCTCCATGAAGGGTATTTAACACACGACAAAATACAGTAACATATTTAAGCCTCCAGCATAGTTTATACAGAGAAAACTTATGTATGGAGGCTTTTATAGTGGAACAAAACAGAAACTGCTGCCGTAACGGCCAGAATCGATGCTACTATAACCAGGGAACCTCTGTTAAATACACCGCCTCATCCGGCTCCAAGCCACGCTCCTGCGACTCCGGCACTGCCACTTCAGTGAGAACCGACAGGCCGCTCGGAATGGCTTATATCCCTGAACAGCTCTTTGAAAATCTGTACGATGCAAAATGCGGACTGATGGAGGGCACCCTGTTCAAGGATCTCAATCTGGTATTCTGCGGGGTAAGGGGGAAATAGCCATGAATAAAATGAACAAAAAACAGCTTCTGCGCTTTATCACAGAGGTCTCTTTTGCACTTGACGATATTGCGCTCTATCTCGACCTTCATCCCGACTGCACCAAGGCACTTTCGAGCTATGACAACTATCAGAGCATGCGCACCCAGGCTATAAATGATTACGTGAACATGTATGGGCCGCTGAACAAATATCAGGTCACTGACAACAACTATTTCAACTGGGTCAATGACCCTTGGCCATGGGAAGGAGAGTGTAACTGCTAATGTGGGTTTATGAGAAAAGATTACAATTTCCTATAAATATAAAGGAAACCAACGCAAAGCTGGCTCAGGACATAATCAGTCAATACGGCGGTCCGGACGGTGAAATGAGTGCCTCGATGAGATACCTGTCGCAGAGATATTCCATGCCTGACAAGAAGGTCAAGGCGGCTCTGACCGACATCGGAACCGAGGAACTTGCCCATCTCGAGATGGTTGCGACCATCATTTACCAGCTCACAAGGGATCTGAGCATCGAGGAGATCAAGGCATCGGGCTTTGACAAATATTATATCGACCACACCATCGGCATCTGGCCCCAGGCGGCAGGAGGAATTCCATTTAACGCCTGCGAATTCCAGTGCAAGGGCGACGCGATAACAGATCTTTTTGAGGATATGGCCGCTGAGCAGAAAGCCAGGTCGACCTACGACAACATCCTCAGACTGTGCAAGGATCACCCGGACGTATATGAGCCTATCAAATTCCTGCGCGAGAGGGAGGTCGTGCACTTCCAGAGATTTGGCGAATGCCTTGAGGCTGTAAAAGATACCCTCGATCACAAGAATTTCTATGCATTCAACCCTTCATTTGACACCAAGGCACCTTGTTTAAAGAATAATTGAAAATTAGAAATATCGGTGGTAAAATGATGTCACTTTTAACAAGAGAAGAGGCGGTGTTATGTCAGAAAAACAGATCAACCACTCACAGAGATTCGGAATCATACTGGTTCTGTCATGCGGAATCATGTGGGGCATAAGCGGAGTCCTTGGACAATACGTGTTCCAGTCGTCAGATGTAAATGCCACACAGCTTTCCATAATCAGACAGTTTATATCCGGTGTCGTACTGCTTGTCATCGCCGCCGTAAAGGGAGATAAAAGGGCTTTGACCATATGGTCAAAGCCTAAAAGTGTCATATCTATGCTGTTCTTTGCACTCTCAGGTGTCATGGGCGTGCAGTTCACATACTTCGCTTCCATCGAACATTCCAACGCCGCAACCGGCACAGTGATCCAGTTCACATACATAATCATGCTGCTGTTGTACACAACAATATTCATGCACAAGAGACCTCATATATATGAAGCCGCCTCAGTCGTATGTGCATTTGCAGGTATCTTTCTGATCGCCACACACGGCAGCCTGAATTCCCTTGCCATATCCAGGCCGGCGCTCATATGGGGACTCACCTCAGCGGTATGTTTCACTATATACTGCCTTTATCCTCAGAAGCTCTACAATGAATATGGTCTGGTAAATATCATAGGCTGGTCATCACTCATAGCCTCCATTTTCCTTGCGCTGGTCACGAAAACATTCTCACTGCCTCACATGGATGGAAGGATAATTGCAGCCTCACTTGCGGTAGCCATTGTGGGCTCCCTCATCCCATTTACAATATACGGTCTCGGCATCAGCATCCTCGGAAGCGTGAAGGCGAGTCTTTTTGTCACAGTCGAGCCCGTGTCAAGTGCCCTGCTGACGTGGATCTTTCTGGGAACCCAGTTCACCCGTATGGATCTGATCGGTTTTCTCCTGATTCTTGGATCCATACAGGTTGTTGCCATAATGACATTTCACAATGAAAAACACATAGTAAAAGCTGAACAGACCCATCTGTCATGATGAAAGTCCATCCAGTTCATCTATCGCACATCTCATAACCCGGATCTCCTGAAGCTTTTCATCAAGAAGCTTCTCCCGGTGTGTGAGTTTTTCGTATATATCTCTTCTTCGTCCGTCAAGGCTTTGCAGCCCGGTTCTGCGGCTGTGTATCTCATCCCGCTGTGCACAGAGCTTATCAAGTTCCGCCCTGCTTTCCTCAAGCTCCGCTGTCAATCTCTTTCTTCCACTCTTCTTCCTGAGTCCCCAGTATTTTGACAACGCATATCCAATATAGTATGCAAGTCCCGCAGCTCCGACAGCAAAGAGCATCGCATACACAAGTCGTCCGTCCGGGAGAATATTATCACCCCGTGCGACCAATGCATACATTATAACTATCGACAATATTCCAAGTACCATGAGCGGTACAAGTGCTGTTCTTACTCCAGTCCTTATCCAGCTTCGTCTGTACTCCTTAGGAAGCTCCTCCAGATGACGTCTGAGCGTCGTGATCTCAAGTTCGCTTTTCCGCTCCTGTGCCCATACCGAGTTAAGCTCACCCAGAACATCAGAGCTGACCTCGTAGTCATTTTGCAGGCTCATATATTCCCTGACCGCAGCGTCCGCCTCGTATGTCTGACATTTCATCCTGAGTATCTGTCTGACCTGTCTCAGTGTATCGTGATAAAGCTCCCTGCCCATTTTTCTGCCCGATCTTGCATACAGCCCCGACACCTCTATCATCATGTCGACCGCAAGTTTTATTCCGTCTCTGCTTTCAAGACCGGCAACATTCAGTTTATCGAGCAATCGGCCAAATTCTGTATTTTTGTTGGCTCTGGCGTATTCACTGTAGTCGGATCGTTCAAATCTCTCACCTTCCACCGCCAGGATTCTGTAATCCTTCAGCATGGATGATATATCAAAGTTCTTCTCACAGCCCGCCATACGGTTCAGGCATATGGAATATATATTGTCACGTCCCTCAAGCTCCAGGATACCCAGAATGGCCTCCGTCAGAGCACCGTCCCTTGTATCGTTATCCACCGGATAATCAATTCTTTTATATTCTCTGACCGCAGCAGGCACAAACTTAGTCGAAACCACTCCGTCAGACATTTCCCCATAGATATATCCATGTGCGCCTGTTGACTCTCTCGACACAGCCTCCGGACTTCCAGAATAATAAGCCTTGCCCGGAATCTTCATCTGATACTTCTGGCGGCCGCCAAACGCAATGTAATTAAATCCACTGGCACGCAGCCTGTTCCAGTCAACCGGCATCCGTCTCCGGTCACCCCCACATGCGATCAGCACATTACATACCGCTTCATCCTGCGGTTCTGCATCATCCACCACCCTGGCATCCATCTTCCTGTCAAAATAGCTCACGCCGTATATATCAACGTCCTTGTCCGGAAAATGAATATGATCCAGTGCCATGGTCGCCTGCTCATCCCTGACCGCTGTGTACCCCATGTCTCCAGTCTGTTTGTCTCCAATCTGTCTTATTCCAGGGCTTCCGATCACACACACACGGGATTTGAAACCATAGTCAAGAAGCGGCGCATCACTTCCCAGATTATCCTGAAATCCAGCAGCATATATGACCACTGTATGCTTTAAGCTTCCAAATATCTCATCAAGCCATGCAAGCTCTTCCTCAGATGGCTGATGGTCAAACAGATTGCCTGCAACCAGAAGAAAATCCACGTCAAGCTCCCCGGCACGTGCCACCACAGCCTCAAATGTCATGTATATTTCGTTTTTCCTCTCGCCGCTCCATACACACTCCCTGTCAGGCAGCGCGCCGAGCAGCACATCGGATATATGTATAAACGTTATCTTTTTCATCAATCTGTATATTCCAATCCCAAGCATGAAAATGCATTATAATCCGTATTTGTTATGTGTGAGCATGACGCACGCCCCACATTTACATACTCTTTTATAATTATATTAGTATATGTCGATACACGCAAGTGCAACGACATAATGTATGTCGTGCACAGGTGCGACAGCCTTCACGCATCAATGTGCTTCATTATTTCATGTCATCTGACCCTAAAACGTTCATTTCAACAGCCAGAGCATTATTTTGCCAAGTTTAATTTGTTTTTAACTTGTTTTTCTCAATTGACTTTTAGATATGGCTTGCTTATAATATGTTAATGTAGTTTTTTGAAGTATTAATGGAGGATATAATTATGGCAGTCAAGTATGTGTTTGTCACTGGTGGTGTTGTATCTGGACTCGGTAAGGGTATTACTGCTGCTTCTCTTGGACGTCTTCTCAAGATGAGAGGATATAAAGTCACAAGCCAGAAGTTCGACCCTTATATCAATATTGATCCGGGAACAATGAACCCTATCCAGCACGGCGAAGTTTTTGTCACTGACGACGGCGCCGAAACAGATCTGGATCTCGGTCACTATGAGCGTTTTATAGACGAAAGTCTCAACAAGAATTCTAATGTAACAACCGGAAAGGTTTACTGGAGCATCCTTCAGAAGGAGCGCCATGGTGATTTCGGAGGACACACAGTACAGGTAGTGCCACATATCACCAATGAGATAAAAGACAGATTCTACAGAAATCCCGATGCAAAGGATACTGAGGTAGCGATAATCGAGATCGGCGGAACCGTTGGAGATATCGAAAGCCAGCCATTCCTTGAGGCTATCAGACAGTTCCAGCATGAGGTCGGTCCTAAGAACTGCATCATGATCCATGTAACTCTTATCCCTTATCTGAAGGCTTCAGGTGAGATCAAGACCAAGCCTACCCAGGCGAGCGTTAAGAATCTTCAGGGAATGGGTATTCAGCCCGATATCCTCGTATGTCGTTCCGATCTTCCTCTTGATCAGGGCATCAAGGATAAGATCGCACTGTTCTGTAACGTGCCGAGCAGAAACGTTATACAGAATCTTGACGTGGATGTTCTGTATGAGGTTCCACTTGCCATGGAGAAGGAGCACCTTGCCGATGTAGTATGTGAGTGCCTGGATATGGAATGTCCTCCACCTGCAGAACAGGCATGGCTCGAGTGGACAAGCATGATAGATGCATGGAAGCATCCTGAGAAGAATGTAAGAGTTGCTCTGGTCGGAAAGTACGTATCACTTCACGATGCCTATATCTCAGTAGTTGAGGCATTGAAGCATGCCGGCGTTGCCAACAAGGCAGAGGTTGAGATCAAGTGGGTCGACTCCGAGCTTGTAACAGAGGAGAATGTCGCTGAGATCCTCGGCGATATAGACGGAATCCTTGTTCCGGGCGGCTTTGGCGACAGAGGTATAGAGGGAATGATCACTTCTATCAATTACGCCAGAACACACAAGGTTCCTTACCTTGGACTGTGTCTCGGAATGCAGCTCACGATAGTTGAATTTGCAAGAAATGTACTTGGATATTCAGACGCCCACAGCTCTGAGTTCAATCCAAACTCATTCCACCAGGTAATCCACATCATGCCAAACCAGCACGATGTAACCGATCTTGGCGGTACCCTCAGACTTGGTTCATATCCTTGTGTGCTTGCAAAGGATTCAAAGTCATACCAGTTATACGGTACAGAATATATCCACGAGCGTCACAGACACAGATACGAGGTCAACAATGACTATCGTCAGGCTCTGACTGACAACGGAATGGAGCTTGTCGGACTGTCACCTGACGGACATATCGTCGAGATGGTTGAAATTCCTGAGCATCCTTGGTTTATTGGAACACAGGCACATCCGGAGTTCAAATCAAGACCAAATAAGCCACATCCTCTTTTCAAAGGATTTGTAGCAGCTGCACTTGAGCATATGGATAAATAATATATAGAGACAGGGAGTATATCAACTGCTGATATACTCCCTGTTTTTCTGTTTATTATGTTTTATAGCAGGTCTGTAAATGACCTTCCGGATCACTCCACCACGTCAAGAAGTTCCGCAAATGTATGGATCTCCGCATCCTTATCCTTCACACTGCCAAACCCGTATGCCGCGTGAATGAACTTTATCCCGGCAAATCTGGCACTGTCGCAGTCGCCCTGGATGTCGCCGACATATGCAGCATCCTCTATTCCATTCTTCTCCATGAGTATCTTTATACTCTCGCCCTTTGATACCTTTGTATCTCCCCAGCAGAGTATATCCTTAAAATACTTTCCAAACCCGTAATAATCAAGAAATGCCTCTATATATCCACTCTGGCAGTTGCTGACTATAAACAGCCTGTGTGATCCCGAAAGCTTCGCAATGGTATCCTCTACACCATCGTACAGAACGCCACCATGTTCACGGAGATACTCGTTCTCATAGTCTCCGCAGGCATCTATAAGCTGAGTCATTCTGTCCTCCGAATACGCTCCGAACAGCTTGTCGGCAATGGCATCCATAGGCATACCCATAACAGATTTGATATCGGCCTCTGTCACCTTCATGTCCACATCAGCCTGTCTTTCGAGGACTTCACTCCAGGACGCAGCCACATTTGCCGCGCTGTCCCACAGAGTTCCATCCATGTCAAATATAAGTGATTCTACCTTCATATTCTACCTCTCGTATATTCTATTCAAGTATATGGTCAACACCCTGTTTGATGATGGTCACAACGTGCTCATCGGCCAGGGAATATATTATATTCTTGCCCTCTCTTCTGCTTTTTATCAATTTGGCCTGCTTCAGCACCCTGAGCTGGTGTGAAATAGCCGATGCATTCATCTCCAGACGCTCTGCGATGTCTCCGACACTCAGTTCCTGCTTAAGCAGGGCGAACATGATGGATATACGTGTCGCATCGCCAAACACCTTGAACAGGTCTGCCAGATCTGCGAGATCCGACTGTTCCAGTTCATAACTGTCAAAAAAAAATATTTTTATCTTCTGCCATATCTATGGTCCTTTCTGCTCCCAAACAAGCAACTCACGTGTTCCATTTGAACAAGTATTCATATGTAAATTTACTACACTTACTTTTTTGTGTCAAGTCACCTGAATCTCATGAATATTTAAAATGATAACTGCACACAATTACATCATACTGAAACGCCGCATTTGGCGCGATCATATTGGAGGTCAAAAATGAAAACATTAAATTGCATATGTCTCACACTGACCATAATCGGTGCTATCGTATGGGGCATTATAGGACTGTTCAGCTACAACATAGTGGACGGCATCTTCGGTGCCGGAACTGCATTTTCCAGAATAATCTATACTCTGGTGGGTGTTGCCGGACTGTATGCCATCTCCTTCTACTGGTTACTCAACAGGGATTAACGGCATTAATATGCAAATGCCCGCACCTATAAAAGTGCAGGCATTGTATTACATATCATAAAACAAATTCTGTTATTATCATAAATCCTATGCATACGCACAGTGCCAGAACAAGCGGCACAGATATGATCCTCGGTCTCTTGACCTCAGCGTTCCTGTTTCTTCTGAACATCGCCAGCATATCCATATGCCTTCCATTCAGGTACGCCAACAACACTATCATCGCCACAGCCGCACACAATCCCATAAATGCAAATGGAATATATATCAATATCGTCTGCTTGAGCTGATCTGCTGCTATTCCCTCAGAAGCCTGTTTCTCCACCATCTGCTTTAGCACGCTGACATGTGATGCTATATAGCTGATGATGACGGATATCTCATTAAAGCAGAAATGGGCATACATGGTCGTAAATATACTTCCTGTCGCCTCGGCAAGAAATCCCAGCATCATTCCCAGAACCATCGCATATGCCATCTGATTGAAATTCATGTGCATGGCTCCGAACATTATTCCTCCTATGATTATAGCCGCCAGTCTGCTGCCATATCTGTAGCTTCCCATTATGACGCCTCTGTAGGCAAGCTCCTCCACGATTCCCGGAGTGACCGCCATGAGAAGTGTTGACACCCACAGCTTATGATTCGACACAAGACCTGTTGCAAGCTCGGTAGTGGCACTCTCCACCCACAGAAGACTTATGGCATTTATGAGTGTCATAAGAGGCTCAAGAGCCACGACGAATGCCGGAACGATGATTATCGCCAGCCAGTGCGTCTTTTTCAGTCTGAGCGTTTCGCGCAGATCACATTTGCTTATAAGAATATATATGATCGTCGGCACGAATATCATGCTCTGGCTCAGGATCAGATTCTGAACCATGGTTATATGTGAGCCGATATTCGTCTTCCACAGGATCATAACAACACACAGATACACACATATCAGCGACAGGAAAAACCATGACGCTCCGTGTACCTTTCTCTGAACATTGTCCTGTCTCATACGCTTACTCTACTGTAGCGATGGCTTCTATCTCTATAAGCACATCCTTAGGGAGTCTTGCAACCTCCACGCATGAACGTGCAGGGAAATCGCTTGTGAAGAAGTCCTTGTAAATATCATTTATCTTGCCAAAATCATTCATATCCTTGATAAATACTGTTGTCTTCACTACCTTATCCATAGATGAGCCTGATGCCTCTATGAGATTCTTGAGATTGCCGATCGCCTGTCTTGCCTGTACAGTGACATCTCCCTCAACCAGTGTATTTGTCTCAGGATCGATAGGTATAACTCCTGATGTAAAAAGCATTCCATTCACGAGAACCGCCTGTGAATATGGTCCTATTGCCGCTGGTGCCTTTGGTGTACTTATTATTGTCTTCATGTTTTGTTCCTCCTGTTTTTACTATTATATATGATGAACTATTACTCCTCATCCATCTCGCTCAGCTCCGCCATGAGAGCCTTTCTGTTGTTGCGCCTTCCGCCATTGCTTCTGGTGAATTTCACAGTGCCTTTTCTGTCTGGCACGGGCTCCGGTGACCGTCTGGATACCGGCTTCTTCGTCTCAGGCTTTGCACGCTTCACAACATCGGCTTTGGTTGTTCTTTTTTCGCAAGCTCTGCCCGCTCTTCCTCGGACAGTATCTCAATGTTCTTCTCTGTGATCCTTATCTTGCCGTCCTTGAGGAGCTTGCCAACCGCCGTCTTAAATGCTCTCTTGCTTATTCCAAATTCCTTCTCTATCACCTTTGAATCTGCCTTGTCATTGAACGGGAGCACTCCATTATATGAATCGATGATATTCAATATCATCTCTGCATTCTCCCTGATCTGCATCTTTATCGGCTTCTGCATGGTGAGGTTCAGCTTGCCGTCTTCCCTGACTGACGCAACCCTGCCCTCAACGTGGTCGCCGGCATATATGGCACTGTGTATCTCCTTCTTCGGGATAAGTGCTGAATATTTGTTGTCCACAGCGACAAATGCACCATACTCGGAGCTGTACTCTATAACTATTCCCGATATAGCATCTCCCTGGTTATATGGGGAATTGCTACTCAGATACTCATAAACCTTCATGGACACACACAGTCTGTCCGATTTGTCAGTGTACATTCTGACCAGATATTCATGGTTCTCTCTCACCGGGCCAACCTGCTCCTTAAACGGAAGCAGAATATCCTTTTCAAGTCCCCAGTCCATGAATGCACCGATCTTGGTAGTTCCCACACACCTGAGAACAGCCATCTTACCCATAGTTATATATGGAACATTCACAGTTGCAATGAGTCTGTCGTCAGAATCCCTGTATATGAACACGTTGATGTGCTCGCCTGTCTTTATGCCATTCGGGACCTGCTTTCTCGGAAGAAGCACCTCACTGTCAGAATCCGCACATCCAAGATACACACCAAATTCCTTTTTTCTCTCTTTACTATAAGATCATTCCATTCGCCTATCTTTATCATCGTCATACCGTCCTCTTAATTTTTTCTGTCGACACAGTATATCATATATCCTTACTGCTCCGTTCAAACTGGACAACACACCTTGTCCTGTCCTCTTCATCTGCCAGGATTATCTGAACATATCTGTCGTCAATAAATCTCTTTACTACTATAACATCATCTTTCACATATTGCATCTTATATTCCGCTCTGACTGCAATAATATCCGCAACATCATCCACGTATTCCTGGGCAAGAGCAATATACGCTTCATTATTCATATGATTGTTGGAGTCTATCTGATAAGACATGACTTTTCTGGTATCTATAGTCTCCGCATCGCCCAGCAGTTTTACCTTGCGCGGCGCATACTCCATGTCTATGGCAGGCTCCATCGGATATGCGTCTGACACCTCTTTGTCTATCTTGACAGGTCTCAGCCTCTCGGTATCCATATAGCTCCAAATGGATGCCGCCTTAACTATGCTTTCTCCATTCTCGTCCAGTATATCTATATTTCTGAATCCCAGAGATGCCTTGAAATCATATGCCCACGTCCTGACCTTGATCTTCTCTCCCATCGCAGGATATCTGACCACCTCTATCTGCCAGGAAACCAGGAACCATGCTCTGTGGTGTTCTGCCAGATAATCCAGCCCTATGCCGACCTCCTCCGACTGCAGTATAGCACAGTCCTGGAAATAGTTCGCTATGGTCGCCATGTTGGATATCTTATTTCCACCAGTCTCACTATACCTGACTATCGCTTCATATGAATACATTACGCCACCTCCATGATGCTCATTTTACTATAATTTTATACCCTATTTAGAGGGCTATCGCAAGGTGAAAAATTTTTTTTGAATTTTTTTAAAAAAGTGCTTGCATTATTCTGAGCTTTAGTATATACTACCATTTGTTGAGGCAATGGGCTATCGCCAAATGGTAAGGCACTGGACTCTGACTCCAGCATTTTCAAGGTTCGAATCCTTGTAGCCCAGCTACTAAGAATTGAGATTTATCTCAAGTCTTTTTATTTCATAAACCGCTTCATATAATGATACTTACAGTGGGCAGTCCGCTCCACAGCACATAAAAAAAAGACATGTCGTTAGGCTCCGACATGTCTTTCGTGTATTACTATCTGTGAAAAATTTCATTGGCGTAACAAAAATGTAACATATTTTTAAAACATTATCAATAGGTTTTCGCGTATTTTTTCTAAAAATTCAATTTCAATCCAAGCAATTTTCGCGCATTATTCTCAAATATATTGTTTTTGTCCACATCTTCCAGATCAAGGGCCTCTATGTCCGCACATGACTGTTCCTGATCAGACCATGGGCTGTCCGTTCCGAACAGGATCTTGTCAGACCCGTGAGCTGCCACTATCTTCTTAAACATGTCACCATCAAGAAGCTGCCATCTGTGCGATGCCCCCTCCCGCCAGTCTATCTGTCCATAGGAAAACGCCGTGTCAAAATACACATCTCTTCCGCAAAGTCTGTTCAGCACGTCATCCCACATCTGCCATCCACCCATATGGGCAAGCACAAGCTTGTCAGGCCCAACCTCATCCAGCACCTCCTCCGCCATTGCAGGAGTGCAGTGAGTCACATCAGGAAGTCCTATGTCTGTTCCCGCATGTGTCACCACGATAAGCCCAAGCTCTGTGGCATAGCTGATTATCCTTTTATATCTTATATCGTTGAAAAAAGCCCCCTGGTAGTCAGGATGGATCTTTATCCCCTTCAGACCTTTGTCGCATATATCCCTGAGTATCTCTTTGTAATTTTCATTGTCGGGATGTATCCCTCCAAACGACCACACATGTGTCTCTGAAAAGCGCTCATTCTCCTCAACTGCGAATTCATTTATATGCTTATATTGTTTCGGAGACGTTGCCACCGGAAGTACCACAGACACATCCACATGTCTGCTCCTCATGTCATTCTCCAGTCCGTCAAGTGTGCCATCCGAATGTGCCCTTGTACCGGATCTGCTTTCCAGAAGCCCTACCGTCTTGGCTGCTATCCTGTCGGGATACGTGTGTGTGTGAAAATCTATTATCATAAATATTCCTCCTGTACATTTATACTGCGTAAGCGCAGAACACCTCTGCTGCGGCCATGCTGTTCACGTTCTCCATATCCACAGTTGAAAAACATCGGATTTTGAGGTATCTTTATCAAAGATATTTCCACGAAGGAGAAAACATGAGCAAACGAAAAAAGAAAATGACGCTGAAACAGATGCGTTCCCTCGTCGTCTTTTTGGTCGCCATAAACATCATACTATTATTGTGCATACTTGTCATGGGATTTTTTTTTCTGGCAAAGGCACAGATCACCAGGGGAAAGGACAGACTGTCATGCTCCAGAAGGCCAACGACACATACACGGTGTGTGTGGATGCTGGTCATGGAGGAAGCGATGTAGGCGCTGTGGGACTTGACGGAAGCTACGAGAAGGACGACAATCTCCGTCTTGCGCAGGAGGTTGCCAAAGCCCTGAAAAAGAGCGGCGTCAACGTCATAATGACCAGATCCGACGACAGCGACACACAGCTCGACTCCCGTTCAAAGATAGCAAACAAGGCCAAGGCTGATATCTTCGTTTCGCTACACCGCAATTCAACAGCCAACCCAAACACCACAAAGGGCATTGAGATATGGATACACAGCTCAGGATCTGAGCGCAGTTATGCGGCCGCAGATGACATTCTGAGCAATCTCGAGGAAGTTGGTATAACCGCCAACCGAGGGGTGCGAATCGGAACCCAGGGAGACAGCGATGATGACTATGCGGTCATCAGAGACACCGATATGACAAGCATGATCGTTGAGATGGGCTTCATGACCAACCAGGACGATCTGGACTATTTCAATGAAAATCTTGAGAACTACGCCAAGGCAATATCCAACGGTGTGGTTCAGTGGCTGAACGATTATGTCCAGTAACGCCGGACATATCATAACATTTGAATAATTCCATAAAAAAATAACACATTGAGCACAGCCCAATGTGTTATTTTTTATTCACTTATAACTGTTCTGTTTCTTCCTGATTCCTTCGCCTTATAGAGTGCTGAATCCGCTCTGTTGAACCATGCCTTGGAACTCTCTCCCTTGGTGTACTCAGCGACACCACAGCTACAGGTTATTCCATCCTTGTTCATAAAGTGGAAATAGTAGCATCTGAACTCTGTTCTTATGTCCTCAACAACATTCATGACCTTGGACAGTTCCACATCATGGAACAGTATCACGAACTCCTCACCGCCGTATCTGAAGGCAAGTCCCATATCCTTCGACTTCTCCTTCATCATCTTACACAGCGCCTTGATAACTATATCTCCATTGCTGTGGCCATATGTATCGTTGACTTCCTTGAAATGATCTATATCAAATATGGTGACATAGGACTTCGCCCCAGTCTGCTCCACATTCTCGATCTCCTTATCAAGGCTCTCCTCAAATGATCTTCTGTTGTACAGGCCTGTCATCGGATCAACCATAAGCTCACTCATCAGTGTTACCTGTCTGTTGTAGCTTCCGGCAATCGATTCCATAAGTGCCTTCGTGTGCTTGTTGACGACCATAACCATCGCACACATAACAGATACTACCAGTATGTATATGAGCAGTGCTCCAACCCAGTTCATCTGTGTGGCAAGCTCACCGACATTCAAATGTAATCTCACAACATTGATGACCATGAGTGCAAGCACCGCAACTCCCGACCATACCGTCAGCTCCTGATCTGCAAATAACGCCGTGGCAATTATGGTGACACACGGAATAAGTATAAGCGGGTATGTGGTGCAATATGTAAATGCTATAACACCGACACATACATATATCATACCTGTCACGACATAATTCTTGTGCTTTATGTCCGCCTCATCGTGCTTCATATAAAAATAGCAAATTGTGATCGCTATAGCCTGTACTATCATCGGCAGCACGATATACTTTACTATATATGCGCCTGCTCCTATGCTCTTATCTACTCTGTATACTCCAAATAATATCCATGCAATAACAAAAGAAATACTGCATATAACTATCATCATACGCCATACCAGCATATGCCATCTTGCGTCAATCTCATCCTTGTTAATATCATTCATGTGTACGCACCCCGCAAACCATCATATGTGTTGATTTTACCATATGAGGGTCCTTTTTTCCACCATTAATCAACAAAAGACGGACTTTTTTATGCCAAAATCCGTCTTTTGTACCAAAAATCGTCAAATTACTTAAGGTTGTAGCCAACCTCAAATGCCTCAAGATTCTTCTCCACTGTCTTAGGTGGAACTGTGTTCTTGATAACCTCAACCCATGCATCATGTGAGAAATCCATGTGCTGTGCCGCGATTCCTATGATGACTGTGTTAAATACCTTGTTGTTGCCAAGCTTCTTTGCCTCGTCCATGGCATCAACTGAGATAACCTTGTACTTGCCGCTGAGCTCCTCGATGATTCCATCAGGATACTGTGCTGCGCCTGTAACTACAGTGATAGGATCTATTCTCTGGTCATTTACGATGATAACTCCATCCTTCTTCAGGAAGTGTGCATATCTGAGTGCCTCAAGTCTCTCAAATGCTATGAGGACATCCGCACATCCCTCTTCCACGATAGGCTCATTTACCTTCTCACCATATCTTACATATGTAACAACACTTCCACCTCTCTGGCTCATTCCGTGAACCTCTGAGAGCTTTACATCATAACCTGCTGCCGTGGTGATTCCACCGAGTATACGGCTTGTGAGAAGTGTTCCCTGTCCGCCGACACCGACGATCATAATATTCTTTGTCTCCATGATTAGAACTCCTCCCTTTCTATAGCATCGAACTTACAACGCTTCATGCACAGTCCACAGCCTGTACAGAGTGTGTCATCTATACGGATGGTTCCATCCTCCTGCCTGATAACTGCAGGGCATCCAGGCTTTAAGCACATACCGCACTTCTTGCACTTCTCAGGTATTGCCTTGCATCTTCCTGTTATCTTAGTCGTCTTCAAGAGTACACAAGGTGACTTTGTGATGATGACTGATACCTCATCCTTTGCTGTCTCCTCCTTGATGAGCTTCTTAAGACCTTCTATATCAAATGCATTTATCTCATGGACGCTCTGGATTCCCAGTGCCTTGCAGAGATTGTAAATATCAATGGCATATGTAGGATCTCCCATCAGTGTCTTACCTGTTGCGGCGTGATCCTGATGTCCTGTCATACCTGTTGTCGAGTTGTCAAGTATGATGACTGTTCCTGTGCTCTGGTTGTATACCATGTTCATGAGTGAGTTCACACCTGTGTGAAGGAATGTTGAATCACCTATGACCGCTACCCAGTTCTTGATATAATCCTTGCCCTTTGCCTTCTCCATTCCATGAAGGGTAGAGATGGATGAACCCATGCAGACTGTTGTGTCAATAACACTGAGCGGTGCGACAGCTCCGAGTGTGTAACATCCGATATCTCCTGCAGCGTGGATCTTCAGCTCTGAGAGGACTGAGAATACGCTTCTGTGTGGACATCCTGGACAGAGGATAGGTGGTCTAGCTGGAACCTGAGCAGCCTCGACTGTCTCTACCTTCTCGCCGAGAAGCTTCTCTCTGAGCATATTTGCGCTGTACTCACCCTGAACTGTAAGCAGCTCCTTGCCGACTGCATCTATTCCCCATGATCTGACCTGAGTCTCGATATGTGGCTCAAGCTCCTCGATGACATACACCTTGTCTACCTGTGCACAGAAGTCCTCGATCATCTTTCTTGGGAGTGGATTTACCATGCCAAGCTTTAAGACTGATGCGTTTGGCATAGCCTCTCTGACATACTGGTAAGGGATACCGCTGGTGATGACACCCACACTCTTGTCTCTCATCTCAACTCTGTTGATCGGCATGTCAGCTCCGTCTGCTGCCATGTCCTTGAGTCTCTGCTCTACAAATACATGACGTGGTATAGCGTTACCAGGCATCATGACATATTTCTTTATATTTCTCTCATATGGCTTGTCAGGAATCTCCTGTCTGTCACAGAGCTCTACAACGCCCTGTGAGTGTGAGAGTCTTGTGGTTGTACGGAGCATTACAGGAGTATCATACTTCTCACTCAGCTCAAATGCATACTTTGTGAAATCCTTTGCCTCCTGGCTGTCTGATGGCTCAACAACTGGGATCATGGCTGTTCTTGCTACAAGTCTTGAATCCTGCTCATTCTGTGATGAGTACATTCCAGGATCATCTGCTGCAACAAGTACCATACCTCCATTCACACCTGTGTATGCTGCGGTGAACAGCGGATCTGATGCCACGTTCACACCTACATGCTTCATCGACACTATTGATCTCACTCCCGCAAATGATGCACCGATCGCTACCTCTGTGGCTACCTTCTCATTTGGTGACCACTCTGAGTAGATATCTCCTTTGTACTGCACCATGTTCTCACTGATCTCTGTACTTGGTGTTCCAGGATATGCCGCTGATACCTTGACACCCGCTTCATAACAGCCTCTGGCGATGGCTGCGTTACCAAGCATAATCTTTTTTCGCCCATGAATCTTACCCTTCCTGTCTATATTGATATTCTTGTTTTTATTTTTTCGTCTTAATTGACACTCTAATTTGTTATTATACAAGAATTATCAATAAAATAAAAGAGTTTTATACAATGTGATTACAAAGTGTGATTACAAAGCCATATCGAACAGCTCCTCTTATCGACATTTTCCCTAGTCAGTTATATTCTGCGTCTGACGTACCATGTCTGCAAAGCCCTGCCACTGCATATCGATAATATCGCCACTGCCGGCTGAACTGTCCACCTTACCGCCAACAAGAGCCATAACCATATCAAAATCTACAGAACCCACATATTCACTGTTTTTGAGGATCATACCATAGGCCGCCACGGCACTTGCCGCACTCATGTCAACGGACATTTCGCTGCTGTAGCTGTCAGTCTTCACCACACGGCTCACAAGACTGCTCTTATCCCCATCCGGCTCCTTGTATCTTACGTTCACTGTCGCAAGCTCACCGGTATAGTCCTCTGCGCTATCAGACTTATCCTTAACGTCTTGTGATGCAGTCTCCGATGTATTTGCCTGATTGGAATCCTGTCCGTATTTGTGCTCGGCTGCAGGCACATCGAAGTCTGATCCCGCAGGCACTATCTCATAGAGCACCGTCACCATATGTCCTGCGCCTATCTCGCCGCCGTCCACAGCGTCATTTGCAAAGTCCGCATCCGCAAGGGCGCGGTTCTCATAACCTATCTGCCTGTAACCCTTGACATTTGCCGGATTGAACTCTATCTGAAACTTCACATCCTTGGCAACGGTGTTCAGAGTTCCGCCCATCTCGTCCACCAGCACCTTCTTTGCCTCATACGCAGAATCTATAAACGCATAGCTTCCATCACCATTATCAGCAAGAGCCTCAAGCTTGTTGTCCTTCAAATTGTCCGTTCCAAACCCAAGCACGCTGAGAAAAATGTTGTTTTCCTTCTTCTCCTCGGTTATCAGATCCACAAGGTCGCTCTCACTGGTAAGCCCCACGTTCAGATCCCCGTCCGTTGCAAGTATGACACGGTTGTTGCCTCCCTCTATAAAGTTCTTCTCCGCCAGCTCGTAAGCTGTGATGATGGCATCTCCGCCGTTGGTACAGCCCTCGGCTGTCATACTCGAAAGCGCCTCATTTATCGTGTACTGCTCTGAGCCGGATGTGCCCGAGAGCACCACCGTATCCTCACCCGCATATGTGACTATGCTCACCTTGTCGTTCTCATCCAGATTCTCCGCCAGCATGGCAAATGACTGCTGCACGAGTGGGAGTTTGTTATCTTCATACATGGATCCCGAGGTGTCGATCAGGAACACCAGATTTGAAGGCTTCTTGTCTCCAAAATCTATTTCATCCGTGTTGATCCCAACCATCATGAGCTTTGTGGCCTTATTCCACGGGCAGTCCGAATATTCTGTGTATATGGAGAACTTCTCTCCATCCTCAGGCTTCCTTCTGTAGTCATAGGTAAAATAGTTCAGCATCTCTTCTATTCTCACCGCTCCGTCCGGTGGGAGACAGCCTGACTCTATATACGACCTGACGTTGCTGTATGATGCCGTATCCCTGTCCGCCGCAAATGTGGAGAGAGGTCTGTCCGCTGTGGATACAAATCCATTCTCCGCCACGCTGTCATACTCTCTCGTATCGTAGGCGATCTCTGTATACATAGAATTTGAAGTATCTGTCACCATCGCTGTATCTCCAGCGACTGTTGCCACATCACAAGCTTCCTCCGCATACATAACATCATTCGACGTACTGTTGAATATTCCACTCAAGCCATTGTCCTGCAGCGACTTCTTTTTTTGCTTACTTTCTTTTTCCCTGTACTTTTCTGCGATCCCTGTTATCTCTGTCTTATCCCCATTTTGTTTTTCAAGGCGCATTCCCCTGCCATCTACTGCATCATCGTTACCGCAGCCCGTAAGACCTCCTACCATCATAATCCCTGCCATAACTGCGCATATGGATCTTGCAAATATTTTTGAATTATATTTCATCATAAAAAATCCCTCCGTAATATGAATTTCAAGCTACCGGTCAAGCTTTATATTCTATATACGAAGGGATTATTATTTTTATGGTAATTTCTGTATTTTTTAATTTTTGATTTGTTTGTGCTATTCTGCCCTCTCAAATCTGTACCAGTTGCCCTCAACCTTCACTACAAGGCTGCCATCATCACACACAATGTAGGCTGAGTTTCTGGATGGGTTCATGTCAAAGTTGACCTCGCCGTCATTTGCCGGCACGCCATCGGTGTAGCTCTCAGCGTAGGCCGCTTTGCTCTCATCCACGCTGTCAGCATCGACCATGTCGTATGTGTCCCTGTAGAGCACACCATCCAACATGATCATGGGGATATAGTCAGCACTATTCACAGAATTCTGAGCATCAGTATTTCTCTGTACATCATAACTCGCCGTGGCCTTTTCTGCCATTTCAGCAGCATCGCTTTGAATATCGTCTGCCGCAGCCGCGTCACTTTCTTGTGCATAATAACTTTCATCCGAAGTCACCTTCACACTGTTGTCCTGCGCTGTCTTATCGCTTGCCCTCTTACGGCTGTTCCTTAACGGTCCGGCTACGATCAGCACACACACCACTGCCGCTGCCACAAGACCGGAAACGATCTGGATGGTTCTTCTGTTCCTGTCTTTACGGTCTTTCTTGACTCCAAACTTCTTATCTCCAGATTTCTTATCCTGCACCCGCTGCGCATCCACCGCATCAAGTCCTGCCTCTATTTTTTCCCAGAGATCAGGTGCATCCATATTCTCTATATATTTGTCAGCTATTTCCTTTTCCAGTTCATCTTCATGTCTGTTCATAGTCTGCACCTCCTAAGTCTCTTGATCGCACTGTTGTAAAGCCATGTGACTGTTCCCATCGGCTTGCCAACTATCTCTGATATCTCTCTGAAGGTAAATCCTCCAGCCACCTTCATATCAACTATCTCCCGCTCATCAGGCTTAAGCGACTCCATGGCCACCTTCAGTGACACGCTGTTCACAACCTGTTCCTCCATGCTGCCACTCTGCCCGGTCTCCGGTATCTCATCCACCAGAGCCTCACGGTCTATCTTCCTGATCCTGTCCACCGCCATATTCCGGGCGATCGTGACCAACCATTTCTTATGTCCATTTCCCGGCTTATAGCTTCCCGCAATGCTGTACAGCTTGATGAAGAATTCCGATGTCACATCCTCAGCCTCCTCGCGCTGTCCTATGGTGTCGTACACCACAGCATATATGAGCTTCAGATACGCATCATATATGTGCCGCAGGCTATCCCTGTCGCCCGCCGCCATCGCAGACATGCACTGTTCAAATTCTCTGTCTGTCATAGCTCCCTCCTCATGATAATATACGTTATATCAACTGATTTTTATGGAATGTCATTTAACTTTTTAATCTTTTCCGCCTATTTGCAACATCATATCTTCCGCATGGCGGCAAATCCCATCACGTAATTTTTCCTGCCACCAGCCGTGTCAAATGGCCATACCATATGGCGGCTGTCAACCAGCTCCACGTCATAGTTCATATGAAGCGACATATCCTTCATGAGCTGTGCCACACCTTCTATGTGCTCCACCGACTTCATCGTCTCCACATCCTGCCTGTCAAATGCATTTGCAAGCTTCTCTGCGCATGTCTGATCCTCACATGCAGCGACCTCATATCCATATATGAGGACATCCTTTGTCATATGGTACATGTAGTCATTGAGTCTCTCCACCGCCGCCTCGTTCAGCCCCGAGATGGCACTGCTTATGAGTCTAAGATCCTCGTCATGATAATTGTCCCTGTAGTGATAAAGCAATGCCGCAAATCTGGAATTTAGCTGGCTGTGAAGCCCGACCGCCACACTGTAATCAAATATATCAAGATACCTGTCGGTGTCATTTACTATATCCCCAGATTCCGTTCTGCCAATATATTTACCGGAATTGGCAGTCGCTATGCCTGTCAGGAACTCAAGTATATGCTCGATGTCCTCACAGTCCTCAAGCATCGCCTCATACAAGCGGTACTGGTCATCGTCTACATGCCAGAATGGAATATCCGCTATTATATAATCCTGTTCCTTCAGCCCATATTCCCTGACTGCCGAAAGCACAGCTTCCCTGTCTCTGTCTATGAGCACCAGCCTGTAATTATCTGCCAATCTTCCTATATCTATATCGCCGGCCGGCCCTATTCCCCACAGTGCAAGCACAGGCTTTGAATTCGCTGCATCTGCATCCTGTCCGGATTCTTTTTTACCCGGCAGTTATTTTCTATATATTCCGTCACCTCACGTCTGTACTGTTCCCATCCCACATAGGAATCCGGTATACGCTCCGTGGCGATCATCTCATCAAAATAGCTCATTGTCTTCTCCTGACTCTGTGAACTGACAAATAAAGCAAAATGGTTATGCCTGTCAGTATTTATTGATCATTCACAGGTATTTTATAAAATTTTATTTTTAAGCACAAGTGGAATGTAGTATAATACACATAGTTGTGCAACAGGACACACCATTCCAGTTTTTTTACATTTTGGAGGAGTTATGGAATCAATACAGACAAACGCTCTGAACAGCAAATACATCAATTCACTCCTGCGCCCGGAGGAAAATCCTTTCATGCAGGAGATGCAGAGTTTTGAGGAGATCATGATGATGTATTCATGTGCCATCAGAGAGGTGAAGACAAAATTTGAAGTGCTGAACGATGATTTCAGCGTAAGATATAAGAGAAATCCTATAGAATTCATACAGTCAAGGATCAAAAAGCCTGTCAGCATTGCCAAAAAGCTTGCAAGCAAGGGCTGTCCGGTTACATGTGCAAGTATACTGAACAATCTGGATGACGTCGCCGGAATAAGAGTCATCTGCCCATTCATCGATGACATATACATGGTGGCAGAAAAGCTCATAAGTCAGGACGACATCACCCTGATCGAGGCAAAAGACTACATATCGCATCCAAAGCCAAATGGCTACCGCAGTCTGCATGTCATAGTCGAGATTCCTGTGTTCTTCGCAGACCACACAAGGAATATGCGTGTGGAGGTACAGATCAGAACAATCGCGATGGACTTCTGGGCGAGCCTAGATCACCAGCTCAGATATAAGAAGGATATCCCGAACGTGGACATGATATCCGCAAGACTTAAGAAATGCGCAGATGTGATATCCGCAACAGACCTTGAGATGCAGTCCATCAAGAACAGCATATATGGTCAGAGGTATATTCCTGAACTTAAGAGAGAATCACCTGAAGAATAACTACAGTTATCTATTACTGATATTTTTCAACCACAGGGAGAATGAAAAAATTGAAATATTTGCAACTTTTTATTTGACATTTGCTCAAACCTGTTGTAATATAACTGATGTTGTTAATCAACATGTGTGCATAGCTCAGCTGGATAGAGCACTTGGCTACGGACCAAGGTGTCGGGGGTTCGAATCCTCTTGCGCACGTGACAGAAGCTGTCTGAATTATTTCAGGCAGCTTTTTTGTTTCATCAAAACTACTTTATAACAGCCAAATATTATTCATAAAAAAAGCCAGGGGAGCGGCTATAAGCTTTATTTACATAAAGTGCTACTCCCTGCTCCCCAGATATTCTTCCACCTTCTCCGGCGTATCCAGTCTCAGCCGTACAATAGTCATCATGATCATGTACCGCAACACTTCCTTTAAGATCTCATCGTCAAACTGCGACTTCATATTTTCCGGGTATGCGTGTACCAGGAAGTGCACATTATAAGCATCGCCCTGTCTTGAGATAAACGCACTCACATAGAGGCCATTCATGACCGCTGTTATGATGTCGTCATCCGTGATCTGTATATTTATCTTATACATCTTTGATATAAACTTTACCGTCTTGTCTTCTTTTACGAGAAAACGCCTGTCTGTAATCTCTCCTATGGAAAAGTTCTGTTTATGGAGTGTTATCGCCTGCAGGAATTCTGATTCCCTGTCATTCTCAATTATATAATCATATATATCATTAGGTGTGTATGCCATATTGTTCAAGTTATCCTTTCATCTATTTGTCTATATGCTAAGCGCTTTTGTCTATCACTCGTCCGGAGTCGTCACGTCACACTGCCCATCGTAAGCCCAATCACAAATACCACAAATGCAACAATCGTAAGCACGTACCACTCAATGACACGGACTGCAAGTTCCCAGTCCGACGGCTCAACATCATACAGGTTTCTCACTCTGGGCCACATAGCCAATCTGAAAAGTTCATCTGGAAACAGCATACTTACGACCGCAATGATGCATATAATGATTCCGAATATATATAATACTATATTTCCTCTGTTTGTAGTCTGCGGACCAGTAATAAACTTCACTATTTCATAAATATCCGGCGGATTTGCATAATAATCTCCTAAAACCACATCAAAATCGTTGGTCATCGTGCCGTCCGCATTGTATACCATGTAGCCATCTTTTGATACAGCGCCTCTAAAAAACACCTTATCACCCGCCATGATCTTTACTCCAATATAATCATCAGATGATAACATGCCGTTCTCCGTCCCTGCCGGTATGGCAGAATGATCCTCCATCCAGCTATATGGTCCATATGTTACGTCTCTATACCCATCTCCTGTAAATCGATGATAGCACTTAAATTCTATGCTCTGGTCATCATATACTATGATACTTGTATGTCCATCTGTATATGTCACATTTCCCTGTTCTTCTTTTCGGGTCAGAAAGTCACCCCTGAATTCTATTCCCTTTATGGACATTATAATCGGATAAATTATGGAAAATGCTATGATCATTGCCACTATAATGCTCATCAGAACCTTTTGCGTCCTGGATAAATTCTTTATTCTCTCCATATACATTTCCCCCTTCGATCAGGAATTTTCTGTTATCTCCACGAGCTACGAAACATACTCTGCAGATTTCAAATACATATCGACTGCCTATATTATCCTCCCATGCTATCCGCAGCCCCTGACTACTGCCCGCGCGCGCCTAGAACAGATCCAGCGTATTGTCAAGATATATCTCTTCTCTTACCCTCAGCTGGTACTCTGGCTTTGTCATATAGTATAGCAGAAATTCCAGCACTATGGCACTTCCAAGACCTCTTCCCTCTATCTTGAAATTGGAAAATCCCATCGGCAGGCAAATGTTCCTTATATCATCTATACCTATAAATCCCGGATTCTCCATCGCTTTTGAGAAACGATAGCCACCTGCTGCGTTCGGCGATGTACAGCGGTGAATTGATTTCTCACCGAGAGCCATACGGCTCACATCCTCATAGCAGGCTTTCCTGTCCTGACAGGAGAACCAACAGCATTCGTTGCACAGGAATTCCACCTTGTCTTTCTGCTTTTGCGTAAGCGCCCCCAGCCTGTCAAATGCTTTGTTCAGCCGGAAATCCGGCACAACATATCGGAATTCATCCCGGTCAAGCTCTGCCGAAAACTGGTCAAAGTCCGTAATGACCTTTGTTGTAGATGAAGCCATATATAGTCCCGGATAGTTCTCCTGCAGATAGTCAAGCAACAACTCCGAATGGACTATGACACCGTTTTGAATATCACCCTCCTCAAACGCTCTGCACAAATCATTACACCGTTTATCCGCAAGATGTTCCGGTCTTAACAATGAGTTGCTGAAGGTCAGCCTCGCCGATATTCCATACTCACTCATAAGCTCCAGCACATCTCTGGCACCGCTGTCACCATATCCCACTCTGCCACCGCCCCAGAGGCAGTCACCCGGTGCGCCATACACCGAGCCGATATCACACCAGTCGTAAAAATATTCCCTGTGCTCACGGTATAGTGGCAGGAACGCCTTGTACAGCTCGTAGAATTCAAAAAAGTCCGAGCAGATGGTAATGTGCCTTGTATTCTGTTTTGTTATTACCTGTCTCTGGCTTTGATCTGCCAGACAATGGCTCATTCCCCATAGTGTTCATTTTCCTGTTTTTCTTTCAGTTCCCATATGTTATCTTAGCTTCCGCATACTGTCTACAATTATATAAAAGTTCTTCATCTGTTGCAAACCATGTTTAGGATATTGTATATTTGAAAGAGGCATCGACCACCCAAAGATCAAAAAGAGGAAGAATGTGGATGCGGAGCTGGACAAGTTTCTGTAGGCAGTACAAACAAACTACGGCGGAGGTTATTATTTATTATGGGAAATACATTCAGGGAAGTTAAGTGTTACAAATGCGGACACATTTTTATGTGGCAGAAAGATGGTATAGAATATCAGTCTGAATATCGTCTGGAAAGCACCAGCGAACTGCTGGGAATTGCGGCATGTCCTAAATGCGGAACGGATATGTTGGTAATTCCGCATGTTCTTGAGGGGATCTCTAAAGATTCAAGTGGAATTGTAGAATCAGGGATACGGGGAATATAAAGACAAAAACAACCGGGTATGTTTCTTCCTGAACATACCCGATTATTTTTTATATGGGAATATCCTACTCATCTGGATTCACGATGGCGCCTATCTTAAACTCTCTGCCGTCCTTTTGCCACTGTCTGTACTCCGCTGTAGCGGCAAAGAGTACATCTCCCGATGAGTTGATTGCCGTCTCAAGTGAATCCTGGACCACTCCGATGATCATTCCGACAGCAACAGCCTGCATGGATATATCCTGTGGGATTCCAAACAGCGAGCACGCCATAGGAATGAGCAACAGCGAACCTCCCGCAACACCTGAGGCACCGCACGCGCCAAGGGTTGCCATAAGACTGAGCATGAGTGCTGTCGGAACGTCAACCGACACTCCCATGGTATTTGCAACGGAAAGCGCCATTATAGTTATAGTGATGGCGGCACCATCCATATTGATGGTCGCGCCAAGCGGTATGGATACCGAATACACATCCGGGTCAAGTCCAAGTCTTTTGCAAAGTGACATGTTCACTGGGATATTTGCCGCAGAACTTCTGGTGAAGAACGCCGTCACACCTGACTCTCTGAGGCATCTCCACGCAAGTGGATATGCATTTCTCCTTAAGACGATAGTCGCAAGGAGCGGATCTACGATCAATGCAACCATAAGCATGGCGCCCACAAGCACAAGCAGCAATCTGCCATATTCCTTGAATATCGACAATCCACTCTCCGATACTGTCGTGAACACAAGTCCCATGATTCCAAATGGTGCGCACCCGATGATCCACCTCACGACGGTTGATACCGCATCCGATATGGATACAAGTGCAGATTTTATAGACTTGCTTGTCCGTCGCATGGCAAGTCCAAACAAAAGTGCCCATGCAAGTATGCAGAGATAATTTGCGTTGAGTATCGCATTTACGGGATTATCGGTGATGTTGAGCAAAAGATTCTGGAGGACCTCCATGATTCCCGATGGGACGACATCCGCCTGATATGATTCAAGGTCCAGTGTCATGGTTACAGGGAAAATAAAACTTGCGCTCACCGCCACTATCGCTGCGCACAGCGTGCTGAGCATATACATGATCGTCACCATACGGAACTGCTGGCCATTTCCCTTTCCTGCATTTGCAATTGAGCTGATGACAAGGGCAAACACCAGTATCGGCGCAATTGCCTTGAGCGCCCTGACGAACATGGTTCCGATCAGGCCTATTCCCGTTGCCCCCGGCACCAGAAGTCCCAGCACCGCACCGATCACTATTCCAACCAATATCTTCGCGATCAGCGACACCCTATTCCACATCTCTACAATCTTTTTCATGAATCTAACTCCTAACTATATCTATATTTCTGCTTTTTAACATACATTTTCTTTAGCATTCTTCTTTCTCAGAAGAAGTATCCTCACGAGCAAAAGCACTGGGAATATAACTCCCGCAAGGATTCCGCGTTTCTTAATAGTATCATATATCGATCAGGCTTGTATATAACAGATTTCATAACACAAAAAGCGGCGAACAGATTCTTGCTTCTGTTCGCCGCCACTTCACTTTTATAATACTCTATTTTATGACCATACTTCCTCTGCTATCTCCTTAACGAGCTTGAGCTTTGCCCACTGCTCTTCCTCTGTCAGCTTGTTTCCGATCTCACAAGATGCAAATCCACACTGAGGGCTCAGGCATAATCTGTCAAGTGGTACATACTTTGCAGCCTCATGGATCCTTGCAATGACCTTCTCCTTATCCTCAAGAACCGGAGATTTTGTTGTGATGAGTCCGAGCACGACCTTCTTGTTCTCTGAAACCTTTGCAAGAGGTGCAAATCCACCTGATCTCTCATCGTCATACTCAAGGAACAGCGCATCTACATTCTCATTTGCAAATACATAATCTGCAACTGTGTCATAAGGACCGCTTGTGAAGAATGTTGAGTGGTAATTTCCTCTGCATATATGTGAAGTGATGACCATATCCTCCGGCTTTCTTTCAAGGGCAAGGTTGTTCACTGCAAGAAGCTCATTCTTGACATCCTCAAGTGATATTCCAAGTGCCTTATATCTCTGCTTTGCGGCATCCCCCACTATGGCGCCCCAGGTACAGTCGTCAAGCTGAAGATTTCTGCATCCTGCTTCATAGAACTGCTTAATAACATCCTGATAAGCCTTTCCAATGTCCTGGATAAGCTCCTCATTTGTAGGATAGAACTTCCTTGTGTTTGCAATATTGTCAGGGACTATCATCTGCTGAAACATCTGAGCCGGTGCCGGGATCGTATACTTGGCAACTGTATTCTCATCCTCAAACTGCTTTAAGAACTTGAAATATTCAACAAATGGATGAGCCTTTGCCTTTATCTTACCTACAAGATACGTATCATCAAGAACCGCAAGCTCTGCATCGAATTTCACACCATTTCCAGTGTTCTCATGGGCAACTCCATCAAGTCCCCACATAAAGTCAAGATGCCAGAATGTTCTTCTGAACTCGCCATCTGTGATCGCATGGAATCCAAGTTCCTTCTGCTTTGCAACGACCTTGGTAATCTCCTCATTAACAACTTTGTCGAACTCCTCCTTGGTGATCTTTCCGTCCCTGTATGCTGCCTTCGCATCCTTGAGTGCCTGTGGTCTCAGAAAGCTTCCTACAAAATCGTATCTGAAAGGTGTCTGTAATTTGCTCATATGTCTTTATCCTCCGTAGTGTTTTCTCGTTTTCTTAACTTGAGGATATTCTAGCAGGATAGGCTGTCCATGGAAAATACTATTATTTTGAGGCTTGCCATAGCTTTAAGCTATGGGTATCTATAAATCCTTTAACTCCACTGCGAGTTATACAGATCCGCATAGAATCCATTCTGCGCCATAAGCTCATCATGGTTACCCTGCTCTATGATATCACCGTCCTTCATAACAAGGATGATGTCTGCATTCTTGATGGTTGACAGTCTGTGGGCTATGACAAAGCTTGTCCTGCCCTTCATCAGATTGTCCATGGCTCTCTGAATCCTGTGTTCTGTTCTCGTATCGACTGACGATGTAGCCTCATCGAGGATCAGGACCGGATTGTCAGCAAGAATTGCTCTTGCGATAGTTAAGAGCTGTTTCTGTCCCTGGGAGATATTTGTTATCTCCTCATTGAGCTCCATGTTGTATCCACCCGGAAGTGTCGAGATAAATCTATGTGCATGGGCTGCCTTTGCCGCTGCGATGACTTCCTCATCCGTGGCATCCAGTCTTCCGTATCTGATATTCTCCATGATAGTGCCCTTGAACAGCCATGTATCCTGAAGCACCATGCCAAATACATCCCTGAGCTCACGTCTGTTGAAGTCCTTAATATTGTGTCCATCCAGAAGTATAGCACCGCCATTCACGTCGTAGAATCTCATGAGCAGCTTGACCATGGTGGTCTTGCCCGCTCCGGTAGGTCCGACTATAGCTACCTGCTGTCCTGGTTTTACATGGGCTGAGAAATCCTTGATGATGATCTGATCCGGATTGTAGCCAAACTTTACATGTTCAAATGTAACTTCACCCTTGATTCCCTCTGTGGATACAGGATTCTCTACTATCTGCTCCTCTTCTTTCTCTTCAAGAAGTTCAAATACTCGCTCAGCGGCTGCTGCCATCTGCTGCATCATATTTGTGACCTGGGCAACCTGCTGAACAGGCTGTGTGAGGTTCTTCACGTACTGTATAAATGCCTGGATATCACCTATCTGGATAGTTCCTCTGATCGCCAGAGCCGCACCTGATATGGCAACTGCCACATAGCCCAGATTACCGACAAACATCATAATAGGCTGCATCAGTCCTGAGAAGAACTGTGACTTCCATGCTGACTTGTACAGAGTCTCATTTGTCTCATGGAACTCTCTTCTAACGTCGTTCTCCTTATTGAACGCTTTTATGACATTGTGTCCGCCATACACCTCTTCAACCTGACCGTTTATGTGTCCCACGTATTCCTGCTGCTGCTTGAAGAATCTCTGGGATTTCTTGATGACAAACATCATGAGCATGATACTTATCGGAAGTATCAGCACTGATATAAGTGTCATAAGCGGGCTGATCGTGAGCATCATCACGATTACACCGATGACCGTACTAACCGATGTGATGAGCTGTGTGATACTCTGGTTCAGACCATTTCCCATGGTGTCTATATCATTTGTGATCCTTGAAAGTACCTCGCCATAGGTTCTGCTCTCAAAGTAGCTCATCGGCATCCTGTTGATCTTCTCGGACACCTCACGTCTCATCCTGTAGCACACCTTCTGTGTGATACCGGTCATGATGAAGCCCTGTACAAAACTAAATGCCACACTCAGCACATACAGACCAAGACAGAACAGCAATATCTTACCGATATACGTGAAATCAATTCCGCCGTTGCCTGTTATCTTGTTCATGATTCCCTCAGACAGGGCTGTTGTTGCCTTGCCGAGTACCTTCGGACATACTACGTTGAATACCGTACTTCCAATTGCAAATATAGCAACGACAACAACCGCTGCCTTGTACTTGCCTATGTATCTGAATAACTTTCCTATCGTTCCCTTGAAGTCCTTGGCTTTCTCGCCGCCCATCATAGGACCGTGGCCTCTTCTAGGGCCTCTGAAACTTCTCTGATTATTTGTCTGATTCTGTTCTGCCATGTCCTACACCTGCCTTTCTGAGTCAGTTCCAAGACTGGCCGCTATCTCCGATGGAGAAAGCTGTGACTCGGCTATCTGCCTGTACTCCTCACAGGTCTGCATGAGTTCTTTGTGAGTTCCCTTGCCGACTATCGTACCCTCGTCAAGCACAAGTATCTGATCTGCTGAGAGTATAGTGCTTACACGCTGTGCAACGATAAATACCGTGCTGTCATTTACGTGCTCGCCAAGTGCCTTTCTGACTGCCACATCCGTCTTGAAATCAAGCGCCGAAAAGCTGTCGTCAAATATCAGGATCTCCGGCTTTCTCGCTATGGCTCTGGCTATAGCAAGACGCTGTTTCTGACCACCGGACACATTTCCACCGCCCTGAGCAACCGCACTGTCGTAACCGTGCTCCTTCTCCTCTATGAAGTCGGATGCCTGGGCAATCTCAGCTGCAAGCTTGACATCTTCATCAGATGCATCTGGTGCACCGAATCTTATATTGGACGCAATCGTTCCCGAGAACAGAATTCCCTTCTGCGGAACAAAACCGATATTCTGTCTCACGCTCTCCATGGTGAGGTCTCTTATATCCTGTCCGTCTATCGTTATCGAGCCCTCCGTAACATCATAGAATCTCGGGAGGAGCTGAACCAGTGTACTCTTACCACAACCGGTACTTCCTATGATCGCCGTAGTCTGTCCAGGCTTGGCCTCAAATGAGATATTCTCAAGTACATTCTCATCTGCGCCCGGATATGCAAATGCGACATTGTCATACTTTACGACACCCCTTGGTGCTTCAAGCTTCTTTGCTCCGGCTGCATCCTGAACTGTCACATCCGTATCTATGATCTCCTGTATTCTGTCTGCTGCCACGCTGGCACGAGGGAGCATGACTGACATCATGCTGAGCATAAGGAATGACATAATGATAAGCATTGTATATGTAATAAATGCAGTCATTGATCCTACCTGAAGGACACCCGCATCGATCTTGTGGGCTGCCACCCACTCTATAAGTATGCTTATGGCATACATGATGAACATGAGTATAGGCATTGCAAATGTCATGACTCTGTTGACGAACAAGGTGTTCTTCGTCAGGTCTTTATTTGCCTCATCGAACCTCTCTTCCTCGCGTTCCTCTCTGCCAAATGCCCTGATAACCGGGATACCTGTAAGTATCTCTCTTGACACAAGGTTTACTCTGTCCACCAGTGTCTGCATAACTTTAAACTTTGGCATGGCAATGACCATAAGCGTTCCCATGAGGATCACAACTGCTGCTATACCGATGAATATTACCCAGCCCATTCCGGCTCCGTTCTCAACAACCTTGACGATTCCTCCAATAGAAAGTATCGGTGCATATAGAACCATTCTGAGCATCATAACTGTAACCATCTGTATCTGCTGGACAAACCAGTAAGGAGGGTATTTTTATGCGTTATAGTTATGAGTTTAAAATGATGTGTGTTGAATTGTATCATTCGGGTTCGTATCCTGACATCCCAGAGGGGCTGAATCCCAATACTCTCAAAAGGCATATACGAGAATGGTCCAGATTGGTTGATTTACATGGTCCAGAAGTTTTAAAACATAAGGTGTTTAATAAGGTATGGACACCCGAAGAAAAACTTGAACTGATTTCAAAGGTTATTGCAGGCACACCAAGAACGAAAGTTGCCATAGAAGCAGGCATTAATGCAGGACTGCTTTATCAATGGGTACACAAATATAAATTACAAGGATATAATGGATTGGTAGAAAGTAAAAAAGGACGACCAACAAAGGAACCGAGAATGAAAAAATCAACAAATCCATTACCTTTAACAGAATCGGAACGAGAAGAACTGATACGCTTGAGAACTGAAAATGAATATATCAAAGCCGAGAATGAAGTAATAAAAAAACGGATCGCCTTGAGGCAAGAAAAATGGGTTGCGCAACTCAAGGCGAAAAAGCAGCAATCATCAAAGAACTCAGAGAAAAAGGATATCAACTAAAGTATCTCCTAAAAGCAATGCATATGGCTAAATCTACTTACTATTTTGAGATTAACAGAAACGATATTGTTGCCGAACGCAATCAAGAAGTACTAGAAGAAATAAAAAAATATTTTTGAGGAGAACAAACGCAGATATGGCGTAAGAAGGGTTCACCAGGAACTTATTAATCGCGGGTATCAGGTGAACCATAAGAGAGTTCAGCGTCTTATGCATGAATCAGGATTAGCCGGCAAACGACCAAAGGAGAAATATCATTCCTATAAGGGACAAGTTGGTAAGATTGCTGATAATATAATAGGCAGAGATTTCAGCACAACTTCGCCTTTACAAAAATGGACCACAGATGTGTCTCAATTCAATTTTTCATGGGGAAAGTGTTATATATCGCCAGTGTTAGATATGAATACAAACGAAATCATTTCATATGATTTATCTAGGACTCCTAATCTTGGCCAGATAGAAAGAATGCTAAATAAAGCTTTTGAAAAATTTCCTTCTGTCGAAGGATTAATATTTCATTCTGATCAGGGGTGGCAGTATCAGCATGTCAATTTTAGAAATGCCTTACAAGAACAGGAACATGGCATTGTACAATCCATGTCACGGAAAGGTAATTGCTATGACAATTGTATTATGGAGACATTCTTTGGAAGATTGAAAAATGAGATGTATTATGGTTATGAGAAAGACTATTCTTCCTTCGAAGAATTCTCACAAGCGGTTGAAGAATATATAGATTATTATAATAACAAAAGAATTCAGGCAAAAACAAAATGGATGCCACCTGTACAATACAGGATAGCATCCATGTGTTCTACCGCACAGACCGCACTCTGCAAAATCCTTAACCTCATCGAAGTATACTTCTCTCTCCTCAGCCTCAAGTCCAAGGATATCCTTTGCAACTACCATCAGTGAACGTCTTGTAATAGATGGTAGGATACTGTTTGACTTAGGTGTAACTACCTTGCCGTCCTTTGTAACAAAGATGAAGTTTGCTCCACCTGTCTCCTCAACCTTTGTTCTTGTAGCTGCATCGAGATACATATTCTCATCGAATCCCTCTTTGTGTGCTGTAACTATTGCATGAAGGCTCATTGCATAGTTAAGACCAGCCTTGATATGTCCTGTTCCGTGTGGTGCTGCTCTATCAAAATCTGAAACCTTGATTGTAATTGGCTTAGCACCGCCCTTGAAGTATGGTCCAACAGGTGTTGTGAATACTCTGAACTGATATTCGTCTGCAGGCTTAACACCTATAACTGGATTTGAACCGAACATATATGGTCTGATATATAATGTAGCACCTGATCCGTAAGGTGGTACATAATCAATATTTGCCTTTACTGTATCTACTATTGCCTGTACAAATCTATCCTCTGGGAAAGGTGGCATCTCAAGTCTTCTTGCTGAGTCTGCCATTCTGCTTGCGTTGAGGTCAGGACGGAAACATACAACACGTCCATCCTCTGTTCTGTAAGCCTTCATTCCCTCGAAAACTGTCTGAGCGTACTGAAGAACACCTGCGCACTCGTTTAATACTACGTTAGGATCCTCTGTGAGTGTACCCTCATCCCATGCTCCATCCTTATAATTTGCTACAAATCTCTTATCTGTCTGAACATAGCCAAATCCAAGGTTTGCCCAATCGATATTCTTCTTATCCATATCTAAATCTTCCTTTCACTTTAGCTTGTGCTTTTTTATATGTGTCTGTTATATCACATTATTTCGCCTTTTTCCATATGTATATTGAACATTTGCTTGAAAAATTAAGGTTTTTCTTCCAAAAACGGCTAATTTTTTCATGTTACAATGTACAATTTGATGATTTTCCCAAGTTACAAGCTTGTCTACTTCAACTTATTACCCTCTGAGAAAGCATCGCCAACCCTGTCGCCGAGTGCAAAATATCCATGTCCGATGGTGTCAAACACGATCGGATGGAACTCTTCATATGTGATCTCGCCGTCATCGCCCAGGATACGGTCGTCTGCAACAACATTTACAATCTCGCCGAGGAACTTGTCCCCGTCTATGATCTCCTTGAGCTTGCACTCCATTGTCAGTGAAAGCTCGTTGATGACTGGAGCATTTACAAACTCGCTCTTTCTGGTTGTAAAACCAGCCTTCTTCATCTTGTCTGGCTCGTCATTTGCCGACACGATTCCCACATAGTCACAGGCTGCCACATGCTCTGCATCAGCAATGGCAACTGTGAACGCTTTGTTCAGCTTTATATTCTCGGTAGTCTTATGACTTCCAAGGTCAAATATGATCTCATTTGCTCCGACTATTCCGCCCCATGCCGCATTCATGACATTTGCATTGCCATCGGCATCGTATGTTCCGATCATCATGACCGGTTGTGGCACCAGCATAGGTTTTGCACCAAGATTCTTACTCATATTATCTGCCTCCTTAATTTGAAGAAACTTACCTTTCTATTTTATGACTACTGCCATCTAAGGGCAATATTTTTCTGGCTAAAATAGTCTTACACAATGTACGACAGCAGTGAATATTGTTCATCGTAAGGCACGTTTATTTTATTATATTCCAAATGCATATTAGTACCGCCAGGAACAGCACATTTGCAAATGTGAAGTATGCCAGATATCTTCCTCTGGCGCCCTTGTCCTGTCTCGCCACGTATTTGAATGAGATCAGACTTGCCATGGATGCAATCAAAGTTCCGAGTCCTCCGAGATTGGTACCGACTATCAGATCTGTGTATTTATCTGTAAATCCCGACAATAACACCGCCGCTGGCACATTACTTATGACCTGACTTGCAAGTACTGATGTGATCATCTCATGCCCGCCAAGAACACTCTCCACAAATGTCCTAAAGCCATCGATCCTTCCCATATTTCCTATAAATACGAAGAATCCCACAAATGTGAATATCAGCGAATAGTCTACCTTCAGCAGTAATCTTCTCTGGCATATAAGGACTACCACAAGCACTACCGCAAATGTCACCCAGTATGGGACGATCCGCGCCACGGTGAGCAGCGACAGCACAAATAGTATGCTATATATACCCACCAGCTTCCTGTTCACCTGTATATCACTGCCTGAGAGTCTGATCTCAAGCTGCCTGTTTTTTCCTTTCATGCATACTATGACACATATTACAAGAAGCGCTACCGATGCCACTGTATATGGCAGCATGAGCAATACAAACCTGCCTGCGCTGATCCCTGCAAGTCCGTACAGATACAGGTTCTGCGGATTGCCTATAGGTGTCAGCATGCTTCCAAGATTCGCGGCTATGGTCTGGAGGGTTATCACAGGAACCATCCATCTGGCGAGGACTTCCTCCCCGGCCATTCCCAGAACAGTAAGCGTCATCGGCACAAATGTTATGAGCGACACATCATTTGTGATAAACATGCTGAAAAAGAAGCACATAAATGTAAGCACAAATGTCACCGCCCGGAGCGAACCCATACGATTTATCATGCTTTTCGCTATGATGCCAAACATTCCCTGCTGTGAAAATCCCGCAACCACTGTCATAAGACAGAACAGTATCGCAAGTGTCCTGAAATCTATGTAGTCTGCATATGCGATGTCCGGAGGCACAACAAATGCCGATATCACTGCCAGAAAAAGTGCCACACTTAGCACTGTCTCTTTGCGGACAAATTCTCCGATTTTCTTTATACCCCCGATCATGGTCTGAATGTCCTGAGTGCCTCTATAGTCTTGGTGATCAATTCATCAAGTGACCAACCAAGCATATCTGCACCTTTTTCGATGACCTCCCTGGAGCATCCCGCAGCAAATCCCTTGCTCTTGTATTTCTTCTTAACTGACTTGAGTTCCAGATCTTGAACACTCTTTGATGGTCTCATAAGTGTAACCGCTCCGATAAGTCCTGTAAGCTCGTCCACAGCATAGAGAACCTTCTCCATCTCATGTTCTGGTTTTATGTCAACCGTGATACCATAGCCATGGCTTGCCGTCGCATGTATGATTCTCTCATCGACACCGTGCTCTCTCATGATCTCCTGGGACTTGATGCAGTGCTGCTCAGGATACTGTTCAAAGTCCAGATCGTGAAGCAGTCCGACTATTCCCCAGAACTCTTCCTCATCGCCATAACCAAGCTCCCTTGCAAAATACCTCATGGTTCCCTCTACGATCTGTGCATGCTCCAGATGGAACTCATCCTTGTTGTACTCTGTGAGTAATTCCCACGCTTCTTCTCTTGTCATCTTTGTCTCCTCCTCGTATTATATAGTAGTAAATTTATTTTCTTGCATATCTCTTCATTTTTTGCAGAAAAAATTCACACGCCTCTGATTCTGTTTCAAACAATTTAATACCATATCTATCTAAGCCGTGCAGGTCTGCACACACGTGCCGACATCTGTTCCTTAAGTTCTGTGATCTTTGCGGCACACGTCGTCAGATTCGCCGCAGCATTTTCAGGCTTCATCGCCGTTCTCACCTGCTCCGGATCACTGTCATCTATCCCAAGCACATTGTTTACTGCATAGCACTCATTGAACACTCCTTCTTTGACGCAGTTCTCCGCGCCATCCCCAAGACATCCTCCTATGGCGATCACATATTTGCCGTGTTTCTTTGCAAGCTTTGCGACTCCCAATGGGGTCTTGCCCATCATGGTCTGGGCATCTATCCTGCCCTCACCGGTTATGACAGTATCTGCCCACTCTACATCCGCCTCAAGCCCTATCTCTGACAGAACTATATCTATTCCCGGCATAAGTTTTCCACCTAGGAACATGAGAAACGCATATCCAAGTCCGCCCGCAGCGCCGGCGCCCGGAGTGTTTCTGTCAGACTTTCCCTCAGCTGATCTTTCCACAACGTCAGCATAGTTTTTCATGTAGCCATCCATGATTTCCACCATCTCCGCATCTGCACCCTTCTGCGGTGCAAATACACGGCTGCACCCTAGCTCCCCCCCACAAGGGGATTAGTCACGTCACAGGCGATACTAAATGTACAGCGTGATAGTCTGGATGCAAAGTCATCATCATCTACACATGACTCATCGACAGCACCTGCACCAGATATCGCAGCAGTGCCTACAATTGGCGTATCGACAGGATCTGCTACAGCCAGCTCTGATGAATTCTTACGGACAAGCATCTTCCCCGGAATAACAATCCTTTCAAGGACTCCAAGCCCCTCTGCCCCATATGGCACCTCATGACCATCCGCATCAAGACAGTAAAATCCAAGAGCCTGAAGCATTCCTATCCCGCCGTCATTCGTTGCACTACCACCTATCCCGATGATAAAACGCTCACATCCCTTTGAAACGGCATCATTTATCATCTCACCGACACCATATGTAGTCGTATGCATCGGATCTCTCCGGTTCCCCGGAACAAGTGGAAGCCCCGCCGCCACTGCCATCTCCATGACAGCAGTTCGCCCGTCTGCGGCATTATATATTGTATATTCCGCAGTGATCCTATCACCAAGCGGTCCGGTCACATAACATCGCTCTCTGCTGACACCATCTCTTCCATATATAAGAGCATCAGTAGTGCCCTCTCCGCCATCAGCCACAGGACGTACCCTGACCTCTGTATCCGGCAATATTGACTTTATTCCTTTTTTTATGGCATTCCCCGCTTCAAGACTCGTCATGCTTCCCTTGAAAGAGTCAACCGCCACAAGTATCTTCTTCATAATAACTCCTGTCTGTATACTGAAGCACCAGTCATCCATCTTTGTACATGGCTGAAGCTTCACATCGCCTTTGTATATTATAATACCATCTGCCTGTTTTGCACACCAAAAGTGGGGCGTATACAAAACTGTTGTTATGTTCTGTATACGCCCCGTTGTTCAAAATGATGTAATTAAGCTATTTTACTTTAACAGATTTCGCCTTGCTCCACGCAGAGTAAAATGTCACTGACTTTCCATTTATCTTTACTGTCTTGTAGGTTCTCACACGTACATAGTATGTCTTTCTACTCGCAAGCTTCTTGACACTTGTTCTGATCGTCTTGTTCTTGCTTACAGTCTTTACCTTTGTACCACTTCTGAAATTCTTATTTGCACAATACTGTAACTGGTAACCTGTTGTCTGTGTCATCTGCTTGTTCCATCTGACTGTCATGCTGCCCTTGCCGGACGCAGTCGCAGCAATGGTGGTTCCCTTCGGATTGATGGTGAAATACATTGTCTTCGAATCCTTATATTTATTTCCGCACAATGTGACCTTGACCGAATATTTTCCTACATTTTTTCTCCCCGCACTGTAGGTGGCCTTGTAATCCTTATTCTTTGTCAGAATATTCCCAGCGGCATCTTTTACTGTAACCGCCGGTGTTCTGACCTTTCCATTATATACATACGAAGCCGCATTAAGCTTAATTGTAGACACCTTGGATATTCTGGATGTCGAAAGCTTTTTGCCGCATGACTTACACGTTGTGGTGATGACGCCAGCCTTCGACATTGTTGCTTTTGTTGTCACAGTGTTCACCTTTGTGGCGTGCTTACATACGGTCGTCTTTGCTGTGAGGACGCCAGACGCGGCATTACTATACACCACGTAAGTGTTCTTTATATATTCAAGCTCACCGGATACCTTGTAACCCTGTGACAACATATACTCATTGCTGTAATACTGGTCTCTTGTAAATGAAACATTGTCTTCTGACTTCTCCACCATACAATATGATGACACATTTCCATACTTGTCTGTCACATCGCCAAGTACACCTGCTATGTCATATTTGAAATATGCATAATCTTTGTAGTTATTATCTATTGAATTATATAAAAATACACACTTATCGCCCGTCTTCTCCTCAATGTACACATATGCAGGTGAAGAGGATCTGAAAGAATATCCGGCAACAGATTCTTGTGTATCGGTGTATCCACACTCCTCAGCGTTGAATGTACCCTCTGTAGTCTTCAGCTCATGCATATAATACTTTCCATCGTTTCCTGGTATAGGCATGAGCTCATACTCTGTATATATACGCACATTCTCTGCCTTTATCGTTCCATCTGGATTATACTCGGTACGCACCCCCTCCGTCACAGTATACAATTTCTTATCATCAGCTTTTTTGTACACCTGACAAATGTCACCTTCACCGCTCAGATCAATCTCTATGCTCTGTATCTGCTCATAGTTCATTCTGGTTGCCTGTGTCTTCTGAAGACCGGTCAAACCATTTACAGCAAAACAATCTGCAACCGTTGTGTTCATGGCCAGAACAAGGTTGCCGTCCGTCTTTCCCGCAAATGCGTGTACCTCAGCATTTCCACTTATCTTGAAGTATGATCTTGTTCCCTCCGGCTGTAAAACTATTGCGTCAGTTGACTTCTGCTTCTCGTTGACATACAATTTACCGTCACCAACGATTTCCACAGAACCGCCATATCCATCTCCCCATGCATACAAGGCACTTACATGACTCGTTCCCACGAGCTTGATCTTAAAATCATCGCCCATCATATTGGTAACGACCCTGTAATCCGGCAAATTACAATTGGTGAGTGTCAAAGTGTTCGTACTCTTGTCATACACCGCACCTTTGGCACTGGTAGTTGTTCCTGCCTGCGGAGTCCTGCAGCTGTACACATATATCGCTTCGTTATTATCCGGATTGTAGAACTCAACATATGCAAAGCTCCACTCCTCATCCTCACACGGGCCATTGTTTGCGGCCATCGCCGCGACACCGCCTACCGTCAGAATAAAAATAAACGACAGCAGAAATGTCAATCTCCTGAAATGCTTCATAGTCATTCCCCCTTCTATGATATTCTTCGTCTACAGGTAAGTAACTCACCTGTTGTTTTATGTCATAGATTATAGCCATCTGCTGTCGTTTTCATAACGTTACATATGTCTCAATATGTGCTATATATTCAATTTTACATTCATTTATCACTTTTATCTAATCCATATGTGCATTTTCAATCTGGCACACTTATACTTCCATAGCAATCAACTCTCACGCAATCATCATTCCTCATGCCATCCATAATAATACTGAATAAGGCCTACTCTTGTCTTCGTTCCAGTCTTCTCATTCATGGAAGATATATGCCTATATAGGGATGCCCTTGATATGTACAGCTCATCCGCTATATCCTGTACACTGCCATCAGATACAAGCAGCTTCTGCAACACCTCCCGCTCACGCCCCGTGAGGTGATGAGCATCTGCAAAGCATTCAAAATCAACCTCAACTCTTGCGTTAGAATTCTCCGCCGATTTCGTCACTTTTTCTTCATCATATCGTCTATATTGTTCCTTCTGTAGATTTTCAAGCACAAATACCGCAATGCTTATAAGTACGAGCAACAATATGACCACTACACTCATAACCATGATTCCGGGGAATCTATCAGCATATATGATATTATTCCCACAATACCCGCACCAATGTTGTTGACTGCCCTTCCGGCACCAGACCAAAGCGCTGACCAACGCATTCCATAGGATACATTTATGAATCCTGTCGTGAAATACACTACGAAGAATCCGGCTGCAAGATAGAATACAATCAGACCTATGATAAATGCCCCTCCAAACTCTATGATAAGCATGGCTATAACGGACAACACTGTAACGCAGTACATCATCTGATTCATAAAGCGCTGATCTGTTTTATATCAAACAAGAAGCCTGCTGCAACTCCGCTTAATGCGAGAAACAACCTTGGCCATTGCCCCACATCTGCCCCGCCCTCAGCGTGGACAACGGTCACAACATTATCCAGTGCGGAAAATATAAACGTCATAAGAAGAACAACCATCACAAGCGCCACAGCCACCGATCCGCTATCAGGAGTTGTTTTGTCACATTTTTCTTTGCAATCCGTTTTGTTCCGCTCATCTACCATGTATGTGTCCACTTCCGCTTCTGCGTATTCATCTCTGGCCAGAAAAAGTATCACTGCAAGTGCCACTATGGCCAGCGAGAACATAACCATACGCAGGATCACACTGTCTATAAGATTATAATTGATATACTGCAGAAGCAGTCCAAGTGCATATGAAATTCCCACAATTACCGTAAGATGCTTTCTATCCGTATAATCGCGGCTCACATCGTGATACACGCGTCCTCCCATAACACCACACACAATAAAGAATATAATTCCATATAACAGTATCAATTTGCCGGAACACAGTATTATCGCTGCGAGCGCGGCAACCTCCACTATATTCAAAGTAATAATTATTATCTGTTTGATTTTGCTGCCGACATATCTCTCAATCAGTGCATATATGAATAGTCCCACCGCACTGGCCAGCAGTATCACGCTCTGATACAACAGAACACTTCTGGCATCCACAAACTCCGCAGCCCTGCTGTCGAAGAAGAATTCCATACCCAGAAATACAAAGCTGAACAGAGCCAGCGAGATCACACTTCTGATATGCGCCGGTTCAAAGCCTTTTTCATTATTATTTATTTTTTCAACATCCACTGATCTTTCCCCTGACATATATGGTCATCTCCTGTTTATTCTGTATTAAAGATAATATAGCGCTGAATTTTTGTCAAAATATAAAGTATGCTAATTCATAACACCTATACCCCTTGGAGTATCAATGTGATTGAATCGAAGAAGGACGCCCCCAAAAGGCGTCCTTGCTATATTAATTATTATCTATGCATTTTCCGTACCGTCATCTTCTCTCTGACACTTTCTTATATACACAGAAAATCTCACAGATGCGGTGAGTGCTATCACAATCCATGTAAATATATTCGTATACCACACTCCCCAGAATCCCATCTTTAACACATACATCAGTATCAGTGCAAATACTATCCTTCCTCCCACCTCAAGAGCACCATTCAGCATGGAGAACACCACATCCCCCATTCCATTTAATGCGCCTCTCATGGTATATATCGTTCCAAGTGCAATATACATACTTCCGGATATCACAAGTCCCTTTGCGCCAAGCCTTATGACATTCTCCTCCGTCACGAAAAATCCCACAACATTTTCCCTGAAAACTGCTACCAGACAGAACAATGCTGCGCCAAGAGCCAGCGTGATGAGCTCTGTCTGCCATACCGCTCTGCGCACCCTTTCGTACTTGCGTGCGCCACAGTTCTGTCCTGCAAATGTAGACAATGCAAGTCCCAGAGAACTAAACGGCTGGAATATGATTCCCTCAACCTTTCCTGTTGCAGTATATGCAGCCATGACCTCCGGACCATATCCATTTATAAGGGTCTGCAGTATTGAGCAGGATATTGATATCATGGAAGTCTGAACCGCCATCGGTATACCGATACTGAAATCTTCCCTCATTATATCACTGTCAAACTTGGAATGGCCTCTCTTCAGTCTGAAATAGGGATTGGTTTTCACCGCATAACATATAGAGCCAACGCTAGACAGGATCTGACTGAGAACCGTTGCATATGCGGCACCGGCAACGCCCATATCCATGTATATGACAAACACTATATCAAGCACAACATTTATGGCAGAAGCAATCATGAGAAGTATAAGTGGGGTCTTTGAATCCCCAAGTGCCCTTAGCACAGCAGAAATTCCGTTATAAATAGCCACCGCTATCGTAAATCCACAGGTGATCCTCATGTATGTATATGCGTAGTCAAATGTCTCTGCAGGGGTCTTCATGAGCCTTATAATAGGCCCCGCAAAACAATATCCCAGTATACTCATGAGTGCACCAACCGCCAATATAACAAACAATGCATTTGCTATGGCTTTTTTTACCTGCTCTTCTTTCTTCGCTCCAAAATATCTTGATATGACAACACCTATTCCAGATGCCATTCCATTGCACAAAGAAAAAAACAGGAAACTGATCATTCCAACTGATCCCACACCGCCAAGCGCATTTGCCCCTAGATGACGACCAACCACTATCGAATCAACCAGGCTGTATACCTGCTGAAATAGATTGCCTATAAGTAGCGGAACTGAGAACTTCATGATCAGTTTCATACTGCTTCCCTCTGTCATATCCATAACATATTCTTTTTTGTTCAATACCTTTTCCACTATGTTTGCTCCTTGTATATATTTAGATTATCCATGATATACAAACTCATGAATCACCTTGCAGATTTTCATAGCAGCACCATCCGTATTGTAATCCCTGTGTATTAACCCATATGCCTCATAATAACATAAGTTATGCTAAGGTCAAGAAGCTAAATGGCTAATCTTCTATATACTCAACATAATCTCTTTCATCAGCGAAAAGCTGGTACTCTCCGTCCACATATCCCATATACCCTTCCGAAACAAAATATCCTTTTATCATGACCACGCCTCCTGTACACTTTATCTTCCAAGCTTCAAGCCTCTATCAAGCTCCTTAATATGGCTCTATCTTATCTTGTCAAGTGTCCAAAAAGCGTACACCAAGTTTCTTTTATATTCCACAAGTACCGACGCAAATCCGGGCTTGAAGATAAGTGACACGGCATATATAATGTATATAATTTTGAAAAATTTCTGCCATATAAACATGGCACCAAGGAGGAAATATGTACTACGGCGCACTTGAAGCCGGTGGCACCAAGATGGTTTGTGCCATAGGCGATGCAGACAAGAATATAATAGACAGAATATCCATACCGACGGGCACACCTGACCAGTCCGTGCCTGCCATGATAGATTACTTTAAGAAATATGACATATCCGCTCTCGGAATCGGTACATTTGGCCCGGCCGACATCAATCCTAATTCCCCTACCTACGGCTCCATCATGAGGAGTCCCAAGAAAGCTTGGGAGGGATTCAGCCTTTACAAAGCATTTACGGATGCGCTTGGCTGCCTGGTTGTGGTGGACACAGACGTAAACGCAGCAGCCTGGGGTGAATACCTGTATGGAGCACTGAAAGGACTCAACTCGGGAATGTACCTCACTGTTGGAACCGGCATCGGCGGCGGTATAATATCCGATGGCAGACTCATTCACGGCATGGAACACCCGGAGACAGGCCACATCCTCATCCCTAGACGAACCGGCGATGATATACCATGTACCTGCCGATTCCACCAGAGCTGTGTAGAGGGTCTTGCATCCGGCCCTATGCTTGAGCGCAGAACCGGAATGAAAGGCAAAGACATCCCAGCCGACTCACCGGTATGGGATCTTGAAGCATTTTATATAGCTGAGGCACTGGTCAACTACACCATGTGCTACTCAGTTGAGAGGATCGTCCTTGGCGGCGGAGTCATGGACAACAAATTCCTGTTCCCTATGATCCGCAATTACTACACTGAACTGCTGTCGGGTTACATCGACATGCCACAGGTCAAGGACACCGACACATACATTGTTCCCGCAGGGCTCGAGGGAAATCAGGGCATCATAGGTGCTATGAACCTGTTCTGATACACACATTTGTCCACAAAAAAACAGTTTCACCGATCGACTGGTGAAACTGTTTTTTTCTTTTCTATGCTGTTGCCTTCTCGTACTCCTCAAAGGTCTTATCCATGATAACCTTGTACTTGCCATACTCGGTCTTGTTGTAGAAGCACTCCTCTGAAAGACTCTTGATACCAAACTCCTCGAACCACTCTTCCTTAAGTTTGTTGAACAGAACCTCCTTCTTTGGTCCTGTGATGGTCTCCAGATGCCACAGACTGAAATGCAGTGCATAGTTGATGTAATCCTGCTCATACTCCCAGAAATTGCCGTGGGCTTCAAGCGCCGCCTTGAGTGCCACAAGAGCCTCGTGGAAGCACTGCCATGACTTCTCTCTGGTATTGGACAATGACTTTGGATTGTTTCTTCTCTGGTGTGCAAGCACCTCGTCCACTATCTCTATATTTGTTGCAAATGCTATCGCTGAAAATACGAACAGCATATCATTCGAAGTTCTGAGCTGCTGGAATCGGAAATGGTTCTCCTCAACATATTCCCTGCTGAAGAGCTTATCCCAAGCCCATCCCACAAATACCTTGAATATATTGCCCGTGAAATTACGAAAATACATTGGTCTGTACGGTGGAAGCTCCTTCTCGTGAAGTGTCCATCTGACCTGAACAAATTCCTGAAGATCCTCTCTGTACTGATCTGATCTGAACACAACTACCTGAGCTCTGGTCTCGTGAGCCTTGCTCCATGCCTTTTCCAGCATGTCCGGCTCAAAGAAATCATCGGAATCCAGAAATGAAAGATACTCTCCGGTCGCGATCTCAAGACCTTTGTTTCTCGCTGCCCCGGCTCCGGCATTTGCCTGCTGTATAACCTTTACACGCTGATCCTTCGCCTCATATTCCTTCAATATCGCCAGAGAATCATCTGTGGAGCCATCATCCACGCAAATGATCTCTATATCCTTAAGTGTCTGACCCACTATGCTGTCCATGCACTGGCGCAGATAATCAGACACATTGTAAACAGGAAGAATAACTGATACCTTTGTACCCATAGCTTTACCTCTATTTGTTTCGACTAAATAAACTCTTGATCTTTCTAGGTATGAACATAATGACCGCACCGATCCTGAATGTAGGTGTCTTCTTCACTCTGTCCAGATCTGCACGGGTCTGATGAACCAGACCACGGAGTCTCTTGACTTCTCTCTCAAGCTTGCGCTCACGATCTGTACATGCGATCCTTGTATAATAGTAATCGTCAGGGGACTTGATGATAAACTGGATGTTCGCCCACTCAAGCTTTGTAAATATAGTCTGATCAATCTCCTGCATCTCCATTGCTCTCTTGAACTCGGAGCTGTATCTTCTTATATAATCCTTCTTGAATTCAGGTCCGATTCTCCTGATCGTCTCGTTGTAATTGTGGTATTTCTTGAGCCAGTATACGCCTCTGAAACGCTCCCAGATCTCGGGATCCTTTACAAGTATATCTCTGATGTGATCATACTCAACATTGACACAGTATACCTTCTCTCTGCTGTGAACAGATGAATTCGGGTTATCTCTGCGGTTCATATAATATGGCTTGTTCACTATCATAGCTCTCTTGGCATATATAAATGTCTGGAACCAGAAACCATTGTCCTGGAATGATGCTCCCGGAGTCTCGTTGTGTCTGATATGATACTCCTCTATGAAGCTTCTCTTGTAGATTCCACTCCATGTGTTCATAATGAAACGGATCGCACTTGGTGTCTCGCTTGGATTGAACACAACATTATAATCCTCTGCATTCGGTGACAAGTGGTTGTACACCAAAGTCATGTTGCCATTGTCATCGTTGCGCTTAAATCTATAGAAATCTGCCTTTACAAGGTCAAGGTCGTTCTCAACCGCCTTGTTGTACAGTTCCTCATACATATTAAGTGGCACAAAATCATCAGGCTCAACTATACCAATATACTCACCTGTAGCCTTATCAAGACCGATATTCATGCCTATTCCATAACCGCCATTTTCCTTGTCAACAATAATGATACGGTCGTCTTTCTCCGCATATCCCTTTAATATTTCAAGTGAACTGTCTGTAGATCCGTCATTGATACATATGATCTCTATATCCTTCAATGTCTGATTTACAACACTATCCATACACTCCACCAGATACATCTCTACGTTATATGTTGGAATGATGATTGAAACCTTTGCCATCTTTCTTCTCCCATAAAATTTTATCACAATGTTAATATGTGCTATAATGCACAATTCATGGGCATTATAGCACATACTATATATATTATGCAATTTTTGATTTTATTTATTTATAAGCTATGCAAATAAGGCAAAATATGCAAGAACTATAACTCCGAGCACGATCCTGTACCAGCCAAATATCTTGAAGTCATGCTTCTTGATGTAGCTCATCAGGAACTTGATGACAACAATGGATACAAGGTATGCAACGACACAACCTATAATAAGTATAGCGAACTCAGCACTTGTAAATGACAGTCCGAATTTGATCATCTTCAGAGCACTGAGTCCAAACATAACCGGAACCGCAAGGAAGAATGTGAACTCCGCTGCTGCCACTCTTGATACACCGATGAGCAGAGCGCCTATGATGGTGGCACCTGAACGGGATGTACCCGGTATGATGGAGAGCACCTGAAACATACCTATAAGAAATGCTGTCTTGTATGTTATGTCGTTCAGCGTCTCAACCTTCGGTGTTCTGGTCTTGTTCCAGTTCTCAATCACAATAAATGCTATTCCATAGAAAATAAGGGCAATCGCTATGACAACCGCTGTGTGCAAATGCGCCTCTATGTAATTATCAAACAGTATCGTAACTATCGCTCCAGGTATACATGCAACAACTGTCTTGAACCACATACTCCAGGTATCTTTCTTCATGACAGGCTGTGTCTTGTCTTTGAGCTGGAAAGGCCACATCTTATTCCAGAATATGGTCACGACAGCAAGTATCGCTCCAAGCTGTATCACCACGAAAAACATTTCCTTGAAATCAGTGCTCGCATTCAGTGAGATAAATTCATCCACAAGAAGCATATGTCCTGTGCTACTGATCGGGAGCCACTCTGTGACTCCCTCCACGATACCAAGGAATACTACCTTAAGTATCTCGATAAAACTTAATGCCATCTCTTCTCTCTCCTTTTAACTTCATTATGAATATTTTAAATTCACAGCGGATATCTGACTCCATCCGGCTGCGGTCTCTATGATAACATATTCTCACTCGTTGTACATCATTCTACAGAAAGCTTTAGAAAATGTTATGTATGAGTTTATCTTCTGTCTATAATTTGCATATATCCGGTATCTCAGCACCCCAGATGTCAACCAGCTTATCCACTGAAAACGCAGCATTTGCCGGGCTTGTGGACGGAAGTACAACAGGTTCTATGCCAAGTATCTTCTGCTGATATTTTGCATCTCTTGCGATGGCGATTGGGTATACCGTCGTCATGGGATGGATTCTGAAATACATGATCGGAACATTTACCGGAAGCACGCTTGCCCCGGACAATATCGATTCCTTCGCCGCATCGTTTGGTGGAATGGCTTCTGCCTTCGGCAACAATCTGTGGCAGATCATCGCACTTGTAGTTGCTGTTATAATCCTGATGTTCGGTGTCGGAAATGGTATCGAGAAAGCGAATAAGATCATGATGCCGGTGTTCTTCCTGCTGTTTTTGATCCTTGCAATCTACACGGCATGTCAGCCGGGCGCCATCGACGGCTATAAGTACATCTTCCGCGTCGAACCTTCCGCTCTGGCAAAGCCGGAGACATGGATCTTCGCTTTGGGACAGGCATTTTTCTCCCTGTCTGTTGCCGGAAACGGAACGTTGATCTATGGTTCGTATCTGCCGGATAACGAGGATATTCCTGCTTCCGCCGGTCGTGTTGCCTTGTTCGACACGATTGCCGCGATACTTGCCGCACTCGTGATCATCCCTGCCATGGCTACAACCGGTGCACAGCTTGACCAGGGTGGTCCGGGACTGATGTTTATCTTCCTTCCTAGCTTATTTAAGTCTATGCCGGGCGGACACATCGTAGCGATCATCTTTTTCGTAGCGGTATTTTTCGCAGGACTTTCGTCTCTGCTTAACTTATACGAAGCGCCAATCGCAACGGTGCAGGAAAAGCTTCACTTAAACCGCAAGCTCTCCTGTCTTCTCATCGGTGTCATCGGCGTGATTGTGTCCATCTGTATTCAGGGAATCGTATCCGACTGGATGGATGTTCTGTCCATCTACATCTGCCCGCTTGGTGCAGGTCTCGCCGGAATCATGTCGCATCAGTGTGCTCCCTTGAAAATGGCTCAAACAGGTGGCTGATGAACTCCTGGCTCATTCCAACTCCTGTGTCAGCTATCCTGAACACATAATTGGAATGCCTGCCGTCTACAGGTATCTCGTCCATCCACGCCTCTACCGTTCCGCCCGGCTTGTTGTACTTGATGGCATTTGTCAATATATTGAGAGAGATCCGCTGAAGATGAAGCGGACTGCCTATAACCATGTTGTGCTTTATATTGAAATGAGCACCCGTAAGCTTCACATCGTTCTCCTGTGCCATGACCAGGATCGGATCATATCCACTTCTCAAAACCTTTATTATGTCAAACGGTTCACTGGTGAGCTCCGTTCTTCCGCTCTCAAGTCTGCTCATATCAAGCACATCGTTGATGAGCAGTTCAAGCTGTTTTCCAGCATCATCTATCTTGGACAGCGCATCCATCACTCTGTCCCTGTCATCTATGCACTGTTCGGCAATTCGTGACATTCCAAGGATTCCGTTGATAGGTGTTCTTATGTCGTGTGACATGCGTGAAAGAAATTCCGTCTTCGCTGTATTTGCACGCTTGGCCTCTTCGTAAGCTTCGGCAAGCAGCTTCTGGGCACGGATCTCCTCCTTCTTCTCCTCGTCGATCTCCTGAACACCTATGAGTATACGGGTGAGTTCACTCTCCTCATCCGTCCTGACTGGAATCGCCGTTATACGGCACCAGCCATATAAAGTGTCCCGGAAATCCTTACTGACGCTCTTCTCCGTCCTGAGTTTCTCCGCCAGCCTGTCCAGATTGTAGAATCTGCGCATCTGCTCACGATCCTCTTCAACCACACAGTCATTTATCACATTTTCTATTGTCTTTCCTGCTTCGTAATCCGCATTCTGTGCCGGCTTTCTGAAGGTATCACCTTCCTTGATAACCCGCACCTTACCGGTCTGAAGATTGAATATCCACACAATAAAATATATGCTGCTAACAGCCTCGATAACCGAATCCTGCTCCCGGAGTTCCTCCTTGTGAGCCTGTTCCGCATTGCGCACAGCGGTTATATCCTGATGGTAGCCTCTGACTTTGATGCCATCGGTAAAACTCCTGTCCCGAACACCGCCACATCTTATGTGCAACAGTCCTCTGGTTGGATGCATCCAGGTATATATAACCTCAGCCTTGCCGTCGCGTCTTATGGTCTCCATGTATTCAGCGGTGGCCTGCTGTGACTCCTCAGTAATGCCTGCTATCCACTTTACATATCTATCTTCAGGCGACAGATCATCAGTCGTTCCAAGAAGAGCGTTCATCTTCTTGTTCGCATACAGCATGGATCTGCCGTCGTTCATGAGCACCATGGTCCACATACCAATACCGGCCCCGGCCAGGGTCTCTTCTATCTCACTCTGTACCTTTTTCTCCTGTTCCTCAGCGCTCTGATTAGCTTCATTTTCCGTCATTATATCAATCCTTTTTCCATATACTTTTCTATAAATATTTGTACCATATAACGACAGATTTTACCAGTTAAGTAACTCAACTATTATAAAGATTATTCATCATCTTCATCCAGTCCGAAGCCTTCCTCCAGAAAACGGTTCCACTCGGCATTGTTGCTCTCAAGCTGCTTCTTCTGCATGATACGGTTCCGGTCTGCGAGAATGGACAACATCTCATCCACAATCTCCTCAAGAGGCAGCTCCTGATAATGCGACAGATAGCCCATCATCCTGCCCGCCGTAAAATCCGTATTCAGATTCTTTGATATGAGATCACAGAACTCCTCGGGATATCCCCGGTCAAGCATCATCTCATAGAGCTCCATGCTCATCTCTGATCTTGGTTTCATCAGTCTTTCTCCCAATCACAAAATTTGCCACAATCGTAAATACCGCACTGATTATCAGCTCCGTGTAATATCCCAGACCTCTGCTGAGTATCATACCCGGCAACAACAATTTGCTTCCAAATATCGGCAAAAACATCTCCATGAACAGCTTCTCACTGATTCCCATACCACCTGGAAGTGGAAGCATATCGACCGCAACAGCTATAGCTCCCTGCATCAGTATGATAAGTCCTGCAGATGCCCCCGCAAGTCCAAACGCCTTGTACACAAACCATGTAGCTGCAAATAGTGAGAATCTTTGCACAAGTGTTATAATGAACACTACCACCAGCATCCCGAAATGTCCTACCATGTAATCCGCAGTCTGGTTGTACTTTTCCATTGATGCCGCGAGCTTTTCCTCACGGGACTTCTTGTGTCTTAAAAACTTCATCCGCTCAAGAAGTCTACTGCCATTCACCACAAATGCCTTTGCAAGCGACGGATGGAATGCGAACAGCACCATACCTGCCACACACACCACGTTCAGCACAAGTCCAAGATAAAATACCCACTGCACATCATCTATATATGTATGTATAAAACTCTGTCCAAATATAGCTATTCCAAGTCCCAGAAGTACCAACACCAGCTTGTACATGATCGTCACTATGAGCAGTACCTGAGTTGACACCGGAATAGGGATCTTCTTTTTCTTCATATAATATATCTGAGCCGGCTGTCCACCTGATGCAGATGGCGTGATACAGCTGAAAAAGAATCCAACCGACGAGAACAGGAAACAGGTTCCCCTGCCTACCTTCACTCCAAGATTTCGCATCATATAATGAATGATAATTGATTCTCCCCATATAAATACCACAACACATACCACTCCCGGTATGAGCCACCAAGGATTCACCGTCTGAAGTATATCAGATATCTGTCCTATATCCTCGCCGTGAAACACTCCGTATATCGTTCCGGCAAATATGAGAACCAGGAACAATACGTTGAACACCATCTTTTTCTTATTTCCCATTTAGCTTACTATCCTTTTCATAACTGGGGCAATACCCCTTTAAATACAGCGTGAACGTCATGCACAATGCTAGTATATCATGGATCATTCAATTAAATGGCAAAAAAGGTTGTTTTTTACTTTAATTATTTGTAATGTGAGTTTTATGTGGCATACACATTCTATTTTTCACTGTTCAGGATCGGCAGATTCTGGTTCTCCTCCCAGAGAGTCGCAACCTCGGTTCCATCCTTGTGGCAATACACAATCTTATTTATAACTCTTGGCTCCTCATCGCCATAGTATATATCTGAACTGCCTGTATCCTTATGTTCTGTCTGAGGGACAGCCGCGCCCTCTCTATATCCTCCAAAGCTCTGATACGCCTCACTTGACATCCACGACCTTGCATTTCCAAATATATCAAGTGATGTCAGCCCCTGCTCCCCGAGATAGAATTTGAATACGCCGCTATCCTCAACCGACTCAGATATGAGATCATACTCCGCAGCCCCCATAAGTGCAGCCTGTGACTCTGACCGGTTATTTACCGCGTCAACGTCCACCTGCTCCCGGTTCTGTTTGCCCGCATATGTAAAGTATGTATTCTTTGCTATCTGACAGAGCCAGACCTTTATATCGCAGTCTCCTTTGAACCGATCCACAGCTTTTATCGCTTTAACAAATGTCTCCTGTGTTATGTCTTCGGCTATGTGGGGATTCTTAGACAGTGCCAGCACAAAACGATATACGTCTTTGTAGTACTTTTCGTATATTTCTTCTATTTCATTTTTTTCTTTTCCTGACGCCAAATTTTTTACCTCCCTTCACATATAAGACCAGTATAATTGAAAAACGTTACAAAAGGAGCAGACGCATGTTAGGCGCTTACGCGCGGCGTCTGCGTACTTCACAAGGAATCCTCCCACTTACGTGGGTTCCTCCTTATGAAAATAAAATGCTGTGAATTTTGGAAATTCTTCACAGCATTTTTCATCGTTTATATTTTGTCTGATTTTTTTCTCTTTGACTAGAAACTGTGGCCTCCACCACCGCCGCCGATGCCTCCGCCTCCAAAGCCGCCTCCACCAATTCCGCCATGGCCGCCGGAACCGGATCTTGTACTTCTCGTTTCAGTGAGCATATCATATTTATGATTCATATTATATGAAACCTTTGTGCCGGTAAGTAGATTTTTTGTCCCCATGTCATATACCTTTGACGTCTTCTTCAGCAGAAGATAATTAAGCAATATAGAAAATATTATTGCAAGGAGTATGTTGCTGATATGCTTCATGGGACGGCTTATCTGCTCTCCTACCAGCAGCATATTTATCTGCTTGAATGCCTCATTTGCGCACTCAAAATATTTCTCTTCACTTGCATATTCATAGACATTGTCTGTTATCGTATACGCATTTGTCTTGGTGATGATCTTATACGGTTCGCCATAAGAATAGATGTATATCTGTCTATTATACAAATCAATGAGGAACATAACACCATCCAGGGTGCCCAATTCCCTTTTGTAGGATGACTCAGCATGGTACGCTGAAGAATGGAATGCAAATTCCGATATCTCGCATAATACATTACAATAACGGGCTGTCTCCTGCATAGTCTCCATCAGTTGTTCTTCCTGACTTTTAGTCAACACATCTGCATAGTCCTTGATTATCACTTTATGGTGGTAGCTATACGAATCATCCTGATCCTTCTCAGATGCGTGAACATGTACTGCACAATCAGACCCCACAACCAGAAACGACAGCATGATCATCACAGTGATCATCACTCTGGCAATTACCGCTCTACGCACGATGATCACCTCCCTTGTACTCAAACTGTGGAAGTGGTCTTGTGGACATCCGGTTGTGGCTGATCACCAGATCTATAAGCGTCAGAATGGTTGCAGCACACACCAGGAGCACGCATCCATAATAATACTTGTCCATAACCGGTTTTATCAACACGACCGCTACAGACAGAATGGTGGCAAATGCAATAAATAATCCCATGACGCCACTTTTTCTTTTTACTCTCCTCACATTTACTATGCCTTTTACTGCTCCATAAATGGCAACCAGACACGAGATGACCGCCACAACATAACTGGCCTTTCCCATAATATCCCAGTTAAAAAGTAAAGGATTTATTCCAAACTTCAGGCAGAAAAATAATATCATGCATGCTATCAGCTGTATGACTTCAAGAAAACAAGAAAACTTTATAAATGAAGTTATCTTATTTTTTAATTTTCTTTTTGTATTTTTTGTGGCTTTTTTGTTTGTAGCTTTTTTATTTGTAGTTTTTTCTTCCTGCCTCCACTTTTCTTTACATTGAGTGTATGCCTTGCGAAGAATCCCACATCATTTTCATGTGTCTCTACATCCGCTATCTTCTCCATCTCATCGCAATATATCATGGTCACAAGCGCACCTATCGCAGATACAAATGCGAGCAGAACGCCAGGTCTCACCGTAAGAAATAAGTTCAGCAAAAAGTATAATGGAGCCACTCCTATCAGGCATCCCAGCAGGAACTTGCCGATATCAAGCGGTATATCCGCAGCCACTTTTCCTGTGCTGCCATTTACCGCTGCATATGCAATACGCTTACCGTTCTTGTATGACAAAAGCCACACAGGAAACAACCCGGTCTTTGCTCCAGTGATCTTTATATCCATCGTTTCTGACAATGGCTCCTCCGGTTCACCGATAGCATCGTATGTACATAGATGATGCTTTATCTTACTCATCATCACATCATACGCCATATCACCTGTCACCTGCGCTATCTTATCCCTGTACACACCATAATCCACATCCGGCAGATCCGCGTAGAACCCGCTCAAATATCCCATGGAAAATGGTTTCATAACCGCCGAGTCAAATGGTGCCACCTTACTGCTGAGATCATCCGGAAACAGCGATGATGCATCCATGGTTATATTCTCATAATGATTATCCGCAAAGCATCTTACATTATATGTATGACTGACTGTATCAACCCTTGAGCTATAGCTGTCCGTCGCCCTGACAGCTGTTTTACCTTTCTGGTCAACATCACACAGCCAATACGGCATGTAGATTCCACGGAACTCCTGCACATTTCGTCTGTGTTTCAGCCTGTTCGGAGCGTATATCGCCCTCTTCATGACTGTGGCATATGATGCCTTGCACATGTCCTTCGTCACCGCAAACGGTATCACATAATCCGGTCTTCTCTCGCTTTTCAGCCGGCTGGAAAGCATAGTCGCTGCCCCGCAGTAACTGCAGAATCCCGTCGCTGATTCATCTGTACTGTATATCTCCCCACCACACTGCGGACAAATGAATACAGTAAGTTCCATAAGCTTGCGTTCCTCGCTGTCCTCATCCTTGTCGACACTCTCCGGCTCGTATTCATTTCCACATGCTTTGCAGTACATTTTCTTTCTTGCTATATCATATACCAGATTGCTGCCACATCCGGCACATTGTATCATATGTATTTCCCCCTGTAATATAAATTGTGAAAGATTATTGACGAAATAACCTAACTCATTATACTACCTCTTTTTATAAAGAACCAGTTCCGGATTTGTCCCTTCCGCCTCATATGTCGATATCAAAATAAAATCCATATCCGCCAGAACTCCAAAGTATCTGTCTCCGCCGAATTCGCATTCCAGCTGATTTCCAAGATATGTCTTCTCATCATCAAGGAATCTGACATTCATGCCATTTGGCAGACGATACTCGAGATTCACATATTTGCCAACAAGCGCATTGAGTCTTTCAAGACGGGGCATTCCTTCTATATGAAGCGCATTGATCTCGTCTATAAGCTGCTCTTTAAATGCCTCAAACTGGCCGCCATCACTTAGCTGCTCATAACGCTTCCAATAATCAAGCTTCGGCAGAATTTCCTTCAAATATGCTCTCGCCTGCTCCTCAGTGAAATTCTCCCCCACCATATTCTTCACACATACATCGATCAGATCATCCATATTGCTATATGTATAGGTGCCGTCGGCGTAACACCATTTGCAGTAGTCCTCGTTCAGCGCACCATCACTGTCCCGTCCCATAACGGCAGCGTCCTCGAGTGGCATTCCACAACACTGACATATCAGTTTCCTCGGCTCGCCAAGCAGAGTGTTTATCGATACATCAAACTCTTTTGAGAGCAGTTTCAGTGTGTCTGTATTCGGTACCGTCTCACCATTTTCCCAGCGTGACACCGCCTGCCTTGTGACCATGACTTTCTCTGCCAGATCATCCTGGGATAATCCCCGTTTGGTTCGAAGTTCTAATATAACGTCCTTTGTCTCCATTGTACTCACCTCCGTTATGGATATCATAACAGATTGCGGGGATTGGGGAAAGCAACGGGGTGTTGCTCTGTTCCTATACCGACTGCGTAAACCGGCATTTCGGGAAGCCCGAGCAACCTATGAATTTTCCAAATTTCCCCGATCTTTCAACCAACTTTTTCCCGCATTCCGGGCATATCATAGACATCTTTGCAGGTGCAGACTTAATATCTCCACTTGAGTCCTGCGGCATTTTATTGCCGTTCTTCTTTAAATGATCGGAGGTCTTAGTGCCTTTTTTTGCGTACCGTCAGATATAGCTTCGATCTCTTGGGGCTTATCGCTGGCTTCCTTGGGCTTACCGATGACCTCTGTGGGCTTACCGATGAGCAGCTCAGCAACCTCTTTATCTGTTAGTATCTCTGCTGTGCACTCTCTCGCAACCCTCACCGGCCTGCAAGTCCATACCGACTTATCTCCTATCATGTAGAATCTGAATTTTGCCCTTGTTGCTGCGACATTTACGATATTATTGTTCACCCAGTTGACTGCTCCCATAGATTTGCTGTCGCATCCGAGTAGGAATATAACCTCATCCGTTCCCTGACCCTGGAAAGTGTGCACTGTTCCAATGTTATTTGCATTAAGCCATTTTCTGACTCTTGGCTCTTTTCCATATAACTCCGATTTCTTTATCATCTCCGTCATGTTATCTTTCACCGATGTAAATGGAGTGATGATAAACAGCCTCGGAATATCGATAGGATCCCGTTCAAATTTTCTCTCCAGTAGTTTCAGAACAAGCTCGCCCTGCGCCTTGACAAAGTGATCCTTCTTGCCCGAATTCTCAGCACCTGCTACATCTATCCAACAGCTCTTGTCCAGGATAAATGTTCTTGCCCTGTCCTCCTTAGGAGCTACCGTCTGCTGCTTCATAGTTCCATCATATGAAAGCACATTTGAGATTGTGTACATCGGGTCAATGCAGCGCCTATGGACTACCAGTGGGCAGCCTACCCACTCTTTCTCCTCATCCTTTCCAAGATAAGTTCCATACGGATTTATATAGTCAGCAAAAGCCTGCACAGAGATTTTCTTATCCTTGTAACCTGCCAATATCTCTGCTGTAAGCAACTGCTTTATCATGTCAGTCTCTGCGGTAACCACAGGCTCGATCTGCTTTGGATCTCCGACTATGATCGCCTTTCTGCATCTGAACATCGCACCAACTGCCATCTGTGGCTGTGCCTGTCCCGCCTCATCGACGATAAGAGTTCCAAGCACTCCGCTTTTCTTCACGTCTCCCAGGAAAGTCTGCGCTGATGCAAATGTCGTGGATATCACAGGGGTCAGCAGGAAAATGCTCTGGAGCATATATGGCATGGCTTCTTCTCTGTCAGCAAGCTTCATCCTCTCACCACAATCATCAAACACATTCCACGCAATCATCAGGTTGATGATATTATGCCGCATGCATTTTGAAGAAATGACAAATTCTTTGTGCAGCTTACATGCATACAGGAATAACTTTTCACGCTCTCTATTGTACTGGGCGGTAAACCATGGATTGGTTATCTGTGCTTTTGTTGACAGCCGATCATCCTCGGATACATAACGTTCCATAAATGCAACGTTCACCGGGGTCATCTTCATCTGCCCATGCGAATATTTTGAAATACACCGCTGGTATTCCTGAAGATTCTGCAGGCCAGATATCCTGTTGTTCAAAGAAGTTATCTCTCCATTAAGTTTTGATATTGTCGCTTTCTTCTCCTGAATGAATATATCTCTTGCGGATGTATCCTTACGCCTTGCGAACAATCCCTTCGGTCTGCTTTCCTCAAGCTCGATCAGCTCTTTTTGTTCAGCAAATAACTGACGCTCAAGCATCTGCCGCTTTCTTTCCACATCACTTATTTCACATGACAAATCCTCTGGTGCATCTTCCTGCAGCTCCATAGGAACCGAACCTGCCAGAGCACAGATCTGTTCCAACTCATTTCGCAGGCTTTCCACCAGTTTATATTGAGATAAAAACTTTTTTTTCTTACCTCCAGATATTTTGCCTTATGCTGCTCTCTGACATCATTTGATCTATAGTCCTCCACAAATGGCTTCAGGACCGAATTGCAATACTTACGGATATTTGCCTTTCTGCCAAATGGAGCGGATATCAATCCCCAGCAGTCAGCTCCGCCTAAAAGTTTATCCGCATAACGCGTAAAATAAATGTCCTTCTCTTCTCGGCTCTTACCATATCTGGTTATAGTCTCCACATCACCTGACTTGTTGATATCAAACAAATCATGAACCTCATCCAGACCGCAGCGGATCTCCTCTTCGTCATCCCCAGACGGCTCCAGACTGTCAAGTATATCCCTCGCCTTCGGAAGGTCTATCGTGATATTTTCCACCGCCGCATTGTTACATGACGCGACCAGCATACTATAATTGTTGATCTCATCAACATTTATCGAATAATAATGAGGCGCATACTGGTAATAGGCATTCGCATTTGCCTCTAGCGGTCCATGCGAAAATGAATGCATCTCAAATAAAGAGTCTGGATCTTCTGCATTCTCAGCGAGTAGTCTGGCACGCTCAACAATATTGCTTGCCACGATCTCCTTGAGCAATGTAGTCTTTCCCGTTCCGGGAGGTCCGTTTACAGAAAAAACTGGAGCATCCCCGTCCTGTCTGATCGCAATATTGACTGCAACCTGCTGCATCAACGCCGGCATATATTTGGCCGGCCATTTTCCCCTTGGCGAATTTGTAACGTTAAGAATTCTGTCAAAGAACAACTTCATCTCACTTTTTCCCGCATCCGGCGAGATGATCGTTCTCGGTAAATCGTCTGGGCCTTTCGACTTTTCGTACCCTGCCAGAATATACTCGATCACTTTCTTCTCATATTCATTCCCATCGCCAAAGCTCCCGTTCTGAACCAGCTCTGACAACTGAATAATGTCATTCAAAAAGAAGCTTTTACCCAGATCCGCATAGTCAAATGCGTCTTCGTCCGCATCTCTGACCTGTTCGCTCGCATACCTGTTGTATTCGGCAATTCCCATCGATTCCTGAGGATCATCTAAGAACCTGTGTTTCACATACTCGTTAAAAATCTTTTCATATATGGTTGAAATGAACTCATCAACATTCTGGTTCTGCAGTTCCTCATCGATCTCTCCAACAAGTTCTTCATACTCGTTAGTATCGAGAGAAAAGTCATGACTATTATGTGCTCTTGACTCATCCCACTTGGCAACTGCCCACAGTATCGATGACAGCTGGAAACTGTTCTTAAGATACACACCTTTCGTATCTGTATTGAATGAGCACCATGCGATCGCGCTCTTTTTCGGATAAGCTATCTCAGGATTATCGGATTTATCCTCTATAAACTTCTCAAGATAATCAACTACCGTATTCCGCTCTACCTTCCCCAGGCAAAAATGGATCTCATCACCAACCGAAGGAAACTTCGCATAGCCGTCCCTGTCATTTTCCAGGATCATTTCCAGATCAATATCAGGAGATGACAAAACTGGCAAATCAAAGAAGACCTCGATCTTCTCTGCCTTAACCTCTTTGCCATTCTTAATATTCTTAATTAGCTTTTTTGTTCTCTGTACTTTCCTGTGGAATGTCGGTCTGACCTAGAAATTCTGTGATTTTCCAGTAGTTTAAGATTTCCAGGACTGCGTTCTTTCGTTTGTCTTCCATTCGGTGTGCTCCTTGTCGTGTAACCCCTAATCTTCTTTCTTGAAATATCTTCCGATCTTTCTTATAACCTCACTTTTGAATCTGTTTTTACATTTGCTTACCCTTTATCTTATCCACCAGTGTCACATCCGCCGGCAGCCAATCGACCGAATCAAGTTCCTCTATAGTGAGCCACTTCGCATCTTCGTGTTCTTTTAATTCTAAATGATCTGCTGCCAGCTCACACAAGAAACAATCCATCGACAAATGAAAAGCTGGATAATCATATTCGATAGTATCAAGCAATTCTCCAACATTTATCCTTGCATCCAGTTCCTCGTTTATCTCCCTGACCAGAGCGTCCTGTGGAGTTTCACCAGCTTCTATTTTTCCTCCAGGGAATTCCCATCCCCCTTTAAGTTCTCCGTATCCTCTCTGGGTTGCAAATATCTGCTTTTGGTTGTTTTTTTCTCTTACAATTACTGCAGCAACTACTCTTATTGTCTTCATAACATCCTCCAATTAAGAATTTACAATGTACTCGTAAATATCTTCACGCACTGGAACATCAAGTATCCATTCAATTTCCACTGCTGTTTTCTCTGTGTTTGCCATTGTGAATTCTTTGGTATTTCCACTTGCTGTCATATGTCCAAGATAATAAAACTCCTTAGAAATCTTATCATCTTTATTCTTTCTTACAAAAAGCTCTACATGAATCCCTCTTTCCTTTGCTTTAAGGAAATTCTGTACATCCTCTGATTGTAAACTTCTGCCAGACTTCGAAATAGCTATCAATCGATCCCTGAAGCCCGGGACAAAATGATCTTCATATTTCGTGGTGTCACTAATATCCTCTGCCTTATCATAATTGATGAACACAGGAAATGTCTTCGTCTTTCTGTCATATTTATATCCACCAATATTTAACGGAACTTCATTCTGCTCCCAATTGAGAAGACGACATACATCCTCATAAGTGTATTTCTGGTACAAAACAAAATCTGTTTGATCATATGTATTACTATAATCACGCTCGTATCTGCTAATACCAAATTCAACAAGTTCTTGAAGGATATCATAAAATTCGCCATTTGACAGCATTTGTATAAATGACTTTGTTGGGCAATAATCGTTTTCGTTTTTCTCAATAAACACACACTTCGCGTAAGTTTTCTTGCTCGCTCCAGCTGGGAATTCATTAGTCATAACATTTACAATGTTTTCCTTCTGCTCCTGACTGACATCTCTTCCATATTTCTTCATATCCTCTGAAAGGCCGGCAAACAAACCAAATTTAGCTAGGCCCCGGGCATATGTAAGTATTCTTTTCAACATCTGAAGTTCTTGAATTCTTTTTCCATTTGCCAATTTCTTAGAAACAAATTCGATTACTTTTTCTTCATCCTCCGACAAGCGAGTCTTGTATTCTTTCTCATATTTCACTAAAAACTTATAATACGATCCGAGACTGTTGTTATCAAATATTCGCATAACATCCATCTCACCGTAATCATCAAAATCCCTCAATCTGGGAATACGTCCAAGTTTATTCTTGAGGTTCGTATAATTCTCTTTGATGAGCCTTATATCACTAAAGTTTGCGTTATCAACCGACGCAAAAATTCTCTTTCTGCTAACCTCATCAAAATGAACCGTAGATGCACCAGGAATCATCCGTTCACCTTCCATGACATATCTACGGATATTATCTTTGTTATATGTTCTATCTCCTGATAAGGCAATCGGTATCATGAAATTGTTGTTATAGTTTCCAATAAAATCAAGGATTACAACGTATTCCTTCCCTCTGCTTTTCGAAGGCCTCTTCCCAATTGCTGTATAAAAACAATTGGAGACTGAGTCGGTCTCAACATGATGACCTGATTTACCTCGACAATATCAACACCTTCATTTAAGACATCCACAGAGAAAATATAATCTATAGGAGTCTTATCTGCCGCTGCGTCTCTCTCATCCATAGCAAGTCTCTCAAACGCATCCTGCCTAACCATCTCTGAGTCCTCACCACTAAGTGCAACTGTCCTATATCCTAATTCGTTGAACTTCTTTGAAAGTTCCTTACACTCCCGGTTACGGCTGCAAAATATCAGGCCCTTTACACGTTCTCCGCTGTAACCATAGTAATTCGACTGCTCTATAACAAGCTTTACACGCTCGTCACATACCAATTTATTAAAATCTTCTTCTGATAGATTCTTTGACTTGGTATCCTGTACAACGGATAAATCAGTAATTCCAAAATAGTGAAATGGACACAGCAAGTCCTCTTCCATTGCCTGCTGCAGACGAATCTCATAGGCTATCTGATGATTAAATATCTCATAAATATTTTCCCCAGAATCATTGTCATTCCTCTTGTCAGGCGTAGCTGTCATACCAAGGAATAGACGTGGAGTAAAGTAATTCATAACCTTCTGATAAGTATTTGCCGGGCTATGATGGGCCTCATCCAAAACAATACAATCAAACTCGGCTGGATCATACATTTGCAAATGCACATCCCTATTTAACGTCTCCACAGTGGCAAATATATAATCTCTATCGTATTCATGATAGCCAGCACCAACCACCCCTACAGAAATCGTACTGCCGAAAACTCTCTGATACGATTTCTTTGCCTGTACAGCAAGTGACGCTCGATGAACAAGAAATAACACTCTCTTAAATCCAAGTTCACGCATTGCAAATGCCGACGCATAAGTCTTTCCCGTACCAGTGGCACTTATAAGAAGTGCTCTCTTCTCATCATTCTCCAATATAGCTTTAAGGTTAGCAATAAATCTCACCTGCATACTGTTTGGTTTTAATTTATATCTCTCCAATGAGGTAATATTTCCCTCTGAAGCGATTTTCCTTTGAGCTTTGATTATATCGTATCTCTGCTTATATTCCTCATAAAACACATCATAGTCCAGAGCATATTCTGAGTTCCATAACTCGTCAAATTCTCTTAATATATCCTCTGACATCTCTCCCTGTGCCGTGGAGACAAGCTTGGTATTCCATTCTCTATTGGTCGTGAGTGCAGCACTAGTAATATTCGAGCTGCCAATTATGATCCTGTATACTTCTTCCTCTCTGAATATATATCCCTTTGTATGAAAGCCATTGTTAGCAGATCTTGTGTCATACATTCTAATCTTTATATTCTTCAGAGAATGCAATTTCTCCAAAGCCAAAGGCTCACTAAAATCCAAATAGTTTGAGGTCAATATCTCCCCTGGAACACCTTTTGTCTCAAGCTCTTTCAACGTCTGAAGAAGCGGTGTTACACCGCCCAAAGTAATAAATGCCACACTTATCTGAAACTTATCACATCTTAAAAGTTCACTCTCTATGACTGAAATAACTTTCTTGCCTTCCCTGTGATTATTTGAAACAAAGCCCGGCTTATATGATATCTCAGATGCAATATTGCCATCGATATATGCAGTTTCCAATCCGGCACGTACTAACTGCGTTTTATCCTGAATCATAGTTGTCCTCCATTTCAAATAGTATGATTTATTTTATCATAAAAGATGGGGAATGGGGAGATTTGAAAAAAAAATTATGGAGGGGTTATAAAAGGGATTTTTATTGACTTACATTGTTTAGCTTTTTATTGTTATAACATTTCCCACATGCTATACTCTTTTTTTAACAAAAGCTTATCGTTATAAGCACTCAGCATTGTAACCTCTGCAGCGAATGCAGAAACATCAATTATAAACAGAAATTGAGGTAAACACTATGGCATTTAGCAAAACAATCCAAATGTATATATTTGATGGCAATCCGAATGGACGTATCATGTGTGAACTTTCCAATTGGAATGGCCGTATATATAAAATTTCTCGAAATGAGCTTTCAGAATTTGCAAAACGAAATGATTCGGAAAACACTGGCGTATACTTCTTATTCGGTAAAGATGAAAGCAATTTTGACACGGTCTATGTAGGCGAAGCCGAAAAAATGTTCACACGACTCAAACAGCATCTCAAAGAAGATTACTGGAACGACTGTATCGCAGTAATAAGTAAAGATAACCTACTAAATAAAGCACATGTAAAGTACCTTGAAAATAAATTTTACAATATCGCCCAAGATACCGGTCGTGCCAACGTGTTAAACAGTACAATTCCTACATGTTCATCTATTTCAGAATACGACGAAGCTATGCTTGTAGAATTTATTAGTAATACAAAATTACTTGTAAACACTTTGGGATATAAAACTTTTGATTCCATCAAAGAATCCTCTATCAAAGCTGGACCTAAACAGTTACTCTTTTATATTAAGGGAGCAAGAGGTGCAAGCTCCAAAGGTGTTATTGTTCCCGATGGTTTTGCAGTTTTTAAAGATTCCCAAATTGCTTCCAGCACCGTGCCCAGTATGTCTGCACATCTAATCAAATTACGTACTTCTCTTATTGAAAAAGGAATCATTGATTCAAACTTCTGCTTTACAAAAGACTATATCTTTACCAGCCCTTCATTGGCAGCTGCTATTGTTATGGGAAAAAATGCAAATGGAAGAACAGAGTGGAAAACGGAAGACCATACATCAATCAAAGATATTGAAGAAAGACTTTGAAAATTAAATTCATAGGTTCCCATTCTTTTTCAAGGTTGTCAAATACGAGCCTGGCTGAGCCTTTAGTACAACGATTGATCAGAAAAGCCGGAAATGGTTTTTCTCTTGTGAAAAACAGAGTTAATAAGGTCTTTGGGGAATCTCTTGAAGATTTAACTGTATCCACAACACAGTAAACAAACTCCCACTTAGCATTGTCCTCCAAATGGTCAATATTTTTGTACCCAAATCGTACCCAATACCATCTAAAAAATCCCTACAAAGCCCATAAATACAGGCTTTGTAGGGATTTACCTTTTTACTCAAACTCTTTATGTCCCAGAATTAAATTAACTTATTTTGTTTAGTTTTTATTCCAATATGGGGCATATTTTTATATAAATTACAATGATTATTTCGACCTACTGAATGGTTGTTGCCAAACTGTTGCCATGAAATTATTATAGCTTTAATATAGTTAAATTTCAACCAAATAACCATTTCTTGCAAAAACTATATTTATAGAATGATTGCTATGGTGTTTTTTCATCTTTAGTCCCTCTAAGCAAATCATATCCACAATCAACATCAGCTCTAGTTATTTCGCATACGTTTTCTATATATTCCTTATTCTCCGTCCATGAGTCTTGTAGATTGGCGGTATCAATTATATTGACTAAATATATAAATCACAACATACATCCAAACCAATAAAACCCACCATTTCCATAGATGGTTTCAAATTTCCATAAAAATTTATAGGAGTTATACTTTTATTTCCCATAATCCAAGGCTCTAATGGTTGAAATTTCATAAGCATCCTTCTAATGAATAACACTATATACAAATCTAAAAGCATTAATTCTAATGGTGCCACATTCCTTAAATCCTAATTCCTCTAGAATATGAGAATCATAACCTCCATATTCATCCATATCAGCTTCAATACCTAATGCGTATGGGAAAAAATCTGCACCATATTCTTCAAATTGCCACCAAAAATATTTATCAGCTTCATCTCTTATTAACTTTTGACTTATTGGATCTCTTTTATAGCAACAATTTTCAAAGTATTCTTTCACATTATTATCAAAAGCTATTGTTCCTGGCTCGATTTTATATATGATGAAAGACTTTAAACTAAGCAACTGAAAACATAGTGTAATATAATATTCCAAGTGTTCCATCTCAATCATAACATTTTGTGGATTATTAAAAGGCATTGTATAAGAGTACAACTCTCTATATTCCTTCAAAACAACAAATATATCTATGATTTCTGGTGGCATAATTGAATTGTTTCCTTTACAATAAAAATCTTCAAAATATTTTTTTACTTCATTGTGCGACAAATCAAGTACTTTTTCGCTATCTAAGTTAGGGTTCAAGAACAATAATGATTGCATTGCATGAAATAAGGCATAATAACATAAAAAGAAATGTCCTATAATACAACCAACCTCTTTATTTCTTTTTGCTTCAATAAGCATTTGAGAAGAATTATACATTTCCTTTTTTGCTCTATAATACCTTATTGCAAATTTTTCTATATCAAAATTATCTTTTTCGTCAAAAAAATTTTTTATATCTTCCTTTTGTTGAGGAATAATATTTTGCTACAATGCCTTTACTGTTTGCACATTTGCTTATTTCCGAAAAATTAGAATTATAATCTTTTATATAATCTTCAAATCTTTGATTCATTAAATTCTCCAATAATATTTTTATAAAATCAAACATCCAAAAGCTAGCTTCAAACTTTTGTTTTCCTGCTTAACATTAGATCAGATGCATATATAAAAATTTTCCTCATAAAATATAATACCAAATAAATTTCTAAATCAAAAAATCCAACTGCACCTGTATCCAATATGGTATGTTTTTATATTCTAATCGAATCTTTTCTCTTATTATCTGTTCTAACTCTAATCGATTCTCGACTTTAATTTCTTTTTTCATCAAATATCTCTTTATACAGATACAATGCTGATTCCCTTGGAACTCCCATTTCAATCATGCATCTTTCTACTACACCAAAAGCTCCTACTTGCATGCACTTCAAAAAAGGACTCTCTGATTGTTTCATATCATAAAGAGGTTTCAGCAACAATGGTAAGTTGTACGAGATTGTATTTTGCAACAATTCTATAGTACTATCAATATTATCCGCGCCATCATCTCCCTCATATCTTGAGTTGTTCAATATTTCACAAAGTGCCTTTCCATTAGCCCACTGTAATGATAAGCCAGACATTATACTCCGCATTGTCCCCTTCCTATATGTTGAAGGTATATTTTTATTATACATTTCAGCCGTTACATCATTTTCCCTAAGAAAACGCATTGCCTTATCCAACTTACTTTTTGCACCTTTCTCCATCGGTGTATTAGGGAGTTTTCCATCATATTCATTATAAATATAATCCAATACAAGCGGATCCCAATACCTGTTTTTATAACAAATTTCTTTAGGAACGTCTATTGAATCGAGTTTTAATATAATTGCTGCAACCTGTTTTTGTGTAAGCTTTATTCCAACATTTTTCATACGTCCCCGCGATTCAGCACCATACTTCAAAACAGATTGTCTTATATATGAAATAATATATCCATATTTTTTCATAGTTGCATCTACTGGCGTATTATTATCTAATGCTTCCTCTATAAAATCTTTATATTCTTCAAACTTTTGTTCATAGCCTGAAGGAAGTTCCTTGGTAACATCTTCAAATAATTCAAGTTGCTCGTAGCCATCCGAATCTATAAATTCATCCTCATCCATCACAAATGTTCGACCTATGTAATCTTTTAACAATCTTCCTGCCCGACCTCGCAAATTAGCCATCTCATAATTCGTCAATTCAGAAGATTCCTTTTGTTTCTTAACATAAAGATGTGGGTTCCTAATAAAAACATTCTGAGCCGGCAAATTGACTCCTTGCAATAAGGTAGTCGTACACACAACCGTATTTATTTTTTTATCTGCTATAGCTTTTTCTAAGGTTCTTCTCACATGCATAGGTAACTTTCCATGGTGATACGCAACCCCTTTTTCCAATGTTTTACAAAGAGAAAAATTTTCTCTAACCGTCATACCATAATACTCAATAAGTTCTTTTTCAATCCCGTTACTTGTGTCCCCTAATGCCATTGCAATCTTTCTCGCGGAATCCGAAGTCGGTGAAAAAACTATATTTTGACAATTCTCACCTACTCCTTTTACTACATTGTTTAGATATGACAAATACTTATCCGTATACTGTTTTTCCCCATATCCCTCAATAATTTCTGCATTTTCAATTTCTAATGTCAATGGTTCCTGCGTCAATGCACAATACTGTTTCAAGTAATATTTTTTATCAACTTTTTTTATGCTATAAGTTAAATTGAGTACCGGACTAATATCCGTTGTATGATCCTTTGTTTCAATGCCAAAAATACTTTTACCAACTTTTTCAATTTCTTCTATTCTAGGTCCCGATATAATAATTTGTTCAACATTATCTTTATATCTAAATTCAATTAAAGTGTCATATAAAACTTTAGCTCTTTGATCCTTGTCCTCTCTTATTCTTTCAATATTTTGAATTTCATCTGCTACAAGTATTAATCTTTTTGTAAAGGCCTTCTCTGTATCAGAAAAAAGCAGCTATGGCTTTTTCCTGTGTCATAATATAAATGTTCTTTTTATTCGATAATTGTTGATCATCAAATGAATTTGAAATCCAATAATCTGTCACTCCAATTTTTTTCAATTCTCTATTAAAATCCTCGGTTACTTGATTTAATAAGCTTAAAGTCGGAACAATATATACAATATCTATATTATCATTTATCAATCTATCTACAAGTTTCAAAAGAATAACAAAAGATTTCCCCGCTGATGTCGGTGCCGATATTCCCAATACCTTATCGTTATCCATACTATCCCATATCTGTTTTTGATAATCTGTAAGAAGATATTTTTGGTTAGCAACCATAATTTCATTTTTCATTTGATTAATCGTCAGAGCAACTTCATCTATCCAACTATCTAATCCTGAAAAAGTTCCGTTTTCTTTATCGAAATCTTTATCACATATTATTGCAGAAGTAGGATACCCGATACGTGATAAGATCTTAATAACGAATTTTCTCAAATCAAATTTAGTATGGTCAACATGCTCCCACATTAAACCAATAACAGTAATAATATAATTGATTGACGGTTTTTCAACTATAATAGATTCATAATCAAGACAACGAATTGTATCCGTAAGTAACTCTAAATTTACATCACAACTTTTGTCTGACAGTCCCATTTTTTTTAGCAATATTAACCAGATCAATTTCAAGCCATTTATAAAGAACTTGCTTCATCTTCTCTTCCATAGATCATGTACCTCATCTTGAATCATATCATCTTTTGGAATTCTTCAACCAAACCTTTCAAATCCCATACAGGAAAAACAATATATGTTATCCGCCTCAGTATAGGATTATTCTCAACATCAATTTTATTATTATCAAACAAATGATATCTTTCTTCAATTATCGTTTCTATTTGATTTTTAATTCCTGTCTCCGTATCAAATTTCAATTTCTTATTTTCATTATAGGTAATTATGCTAACTAAATGAACCTCAACATTTTCAAGTGTATTATTCAAGTAATCTTCTGCAACCTGATTCATCTCATTATCCAAAAAGTCCTCATGCACATAAAGATTTAACTCTCTCCTGTGCTCTTTATATGTATTAATAATACTATTTAATGCATCAGAAAATGCTGTGGCAAATTTGTAATTACTACTATATGTTTTTGCTTCTCCAAGGATTATAATATTTTTGCATCCTGAATTTTATAATGAATTGCATCCGCCCCAAATCTTTCATGTTCTGAAGATGTAGCTATCTTCATTTTTCTCAATAAAGGTGTTGCCTGCATAAATCTTTGTATAAAATGAAATAATAATAATTCTCCGAACTGCCCCTGGATTAACAATTCATCAGTATTATGGTCAGCTCTAAACTTCTGCCTTGCTTTTCTACCAACCTCCTGAGTTGCTGCAGCATCTGATTTTCCTTTATCCATTGCTTTTTGTTTCAACTCCGCAAACTTGTCGGAGCTATATATCCAGTCAACAATCGAATCTATCAGTTCCTCCAAAAAATCTTCACGTAACTCATTCAAATCTTGGAATTCAATATAAGCTCCCATGTGATTTTTGTCCTTTGGAATAATATCATAATTTTGTGTTATTACGTGTATATTTCTGAACAAGGCATCATTCTTAACAAGCCTCTTCAATATATCCTTCTCCTTCAATAATCCGCCTCCGCCACTTTTCCTTCATAGTTATTTCAAAGAATTTAATATTACTCAGAAATAACCAATTTACATGAACTCTAATATGCGATGTACTTCCTCCGACTGTATCAACATCCTCATCTTCTCATTCCCATCCTCAATCTCCGGCTTACCACACCTCCGATTATCTGGATGTTCCGACACACAGCAATCCTTATACCAACACTCGCCCATAAGTGTCCCCTTAACGGACCACTTCTCGTTTTGTGTAAATTCACCCACCAATGATTTCATCACATGCTCTGTAGAGTATCTCTTAAAACCTGCCAAGTACTGTAATGTCTTCACATCATCAATCTTTAACAAGTTGATTCTATGATCCTCAATTGCTGATAAGACCTCTTCACGAATTTTGATTTTATCTGTCTTTCCGGTGCCTGTCCATGCTACCAGCTTGTCAAAGGTAAGAATCAAGTATTCAAAACAAATCATATCGAGAATTACAACCTTCCCTTCTGATTTTTCTGCTATTGATTTCAGCAAACGATATTTGTTACGAATATCCTGATTGTCAACCACATAATCAAATGCAATATAATACTTATCGTCCTCTTTCATGTCAATATCTGACAACGCATCCAATAAGCCTTGATTGCTTCCCTTGCTTTCGATTACAAATGCATCATCAAAGAAAATTTGATTAATCAATTTCCAGAAGTGAAGTCCAGCGCCTGTGTCTTCTGTCCATAAATATTTCATATCACAGCTCCTCTTCCAGTGTTATTCTGTTATTATCAAACTTCAACACCTTAAAACTCTTATCCGATACATTGAGTCCATCACAATTTCTTAAGAAAAGCATATATTGATTTGATGATTCAAAATTAATGAATCTCCTGATTTCATCATTAATCAAATTATCTGCATTATCAACCACAATAAAACTATCTCTGCACTTTCCAATCGACTCTGAGAAATTATCTGATTTGTAATTAAACAATTTTATAGCTTTGTATTCATCAGTTAATCGTAAATCTTCTAACATTTCATAAAGCACAGTTTTACCGGTACCACTATCTCCGCCAACAAGAGTTATTCTGTCGTCAAATTCCAGATTGTATGAAAACGGATCTGCTTTAAACGTAATATTCTTATAAATCATCTGCTTCTCTCCTTTCATACTCCTTGCTCCACCATGCATTATATCCTCTTCCTCCAGTCACTACGTCAGAATTATTGAATCTGATTTGCACATCATCCGGAATATCAACAAGTGTAGGTCTTGACATATAAATCTTTATATTATCCATAGTAAAAATGATTTTAAGCACATTAGGACCACATTCCTCTACACTTACCACCTTATCAGGATGTTTTACAATATTGAGTAATGTCTTGCATCCTGATGACAAATTACGGATTGTACCTAATCCATATTTTGTTTCAATGTGCTTGTCTGGAGTAAGCTTTGCCTCATCCACCTGCTGGATTAAATCAATTTCACTTTGGGACATTTCTTCATTACTTGTATTCAAATTGAAATACAAATCGTTTTGAAGTATCCAGTCTTTAGAATCTTTTTTTTCTGTATATATATCTATCATTCGGTGTCACTCCTTCTCTCAATCATAATCAGGAACAAACGTTGCCATTTCTTCATAATATCCAGCAATACAATTTAAGTTATCACCTATTTTTTTGAATATCTCCACAAACATTTCCAAATCTACAACCTCATTTCCATAGTTCTCAATATAAAAATGATATTCGTCATCTTTATTAAACGGATACCGTGAAAAATCCATATTTTTCATCTTTGCATTAGCATTATGGTCTTTATCTATTTTGTCATATAATTCTAAAATATAGTCGTCGAGTTCTTTTGTCATTTCCTTAAATTGTTTTCTCTGGTCTTTATCGGATTCAAAACTTGTCATACGTTTTTTTACTGTATGCCATATCTGCCTGATATCGTGCCCTCCGCAAAAGGACTCTTTCTCATTAAGCAACATATTCAAAGACCAGTTTATAGATTTTAGATACAACTCTATTGCATGGTTTGCCGAAAACAATATTGGGAAAACCACAATATCAGCCTTCTTATCCATATTGTCCTGCAAACAGTCCTGTGCGAGCATTATCGCTGCCTTCATATATCCGTCAGCAATAATCATCATATCATGAATCGGTTGATGCGGTATGGTTCTCCAATTCATATATGCTGTTTTATCTATATCTACATTATATGCAAAAAATTTTTTTCATCTATTCACCCACTTTTTAATACTATAAATATAAATTACTGAACTCCCTAAATGTTATAAAATATCAACCAAATACCTTCCATCAATTAACGAAAACACTACTTTACATGGGAATAATCTTTCTCCCATATTAGCCATTCCAACTACATTCATTGCCCATTCTCCATAATTCTCCGGCAACTTATAACATATCGGCTTATCATTTTCAGAGATTGTTACTAATGGAGTTCCATTCTGTGAAAATCCAACTGAAAGAACATAGAATTCATTCTTTCTACTGTGTAAGGGCAACATAGGTTGATTACTTATATCTTTATAAACTATTGCACTTCTTTGATTGTAAAAATAATTTTTGTCATCTTATAATATAGGATAAATCGGCAATTTATTTCTCATTATTTCGTAACGTTTGTTCAAACTCTCGCAAACAAAGGCATTATAATACTCTGGTTGCATTTCTATATTACTTTTTACGAATCTCATCTGCATCTGAAAAATGATTCATAAATTGAAGAAGTGCTACAAAAGACACTAAATCATCCGAATATATTCCAGAAAAAGTTTTATACCAATATTTATTATTCTCACAAATTGCCCGATATAATTTCTTATACAAATCAAGTTGCCTTTGATTCACTGCAAACCAGCCAGAATCCAAAAGAGTCCTCTTAATTTTCCCTTCTTTATAATTTCCGGTTAATGATACCTTCAATGATTGCATCAAGCGAGATATTAATCCAACAAGCATATCCGCCATTCTGATTCCAACATAATCCTTAGAATCTTCTTCGGTGACATTTTCAAGACCTACATCTATTGCAGAATTCAATGTATGAGATTCTTTCCCTTCTCGGTCAATCATCAACTGATATTCATAAATATTCATCTCTGTCAATAACTTCTTAAATCCATCAAAAGGTGCAAAATAGGACCAATCTAATGTTTCGGGTACCTCTGTGTCCTCAAGCAGTATAAGTACTTCTTCAAAAGCTTGATTCTCACGTTCTTTCAAAGTATTATTAGCTTGATTATTAATAATCCTATCTTCTAAAAAAAGACCGTAGTTCTTTAACAAATATTTTTGGTTCTTTATAGATTGCTTCTATCACCTTTTGTGGTCGATATATATTGATAGCCTTAATTATTGAGTATTTCATGTAATCAACATCAATAAACATAGAACTATGATAATTTACAAATAATTGGTTAATTACATATTCTATTTTACTGAACACAGAGAAATATATAATTATTTTTTCATCAAACAATGATACAAGGTCTTCATAAATCTCAATAGTATGATTATTAAGAGAAGCAAACCCAAGCCTAAAATCTTTTACTTTCATAGTCCGGCTCTTTAGTTCTCCGTCTTTTTTTTCTATAAGTATACTTCGATTCAAAGGCAAGATATCTGTCAGAAATACATTTATTTTCTTCTGCTTTCCACCCTACAATTCCTGTTATAAAATTATCATAGTAATTATTCGCAGTAACAGTCTCATAATTAATTTTTCTACTATGCTCTGTTTCATCATAGAAAAACATGTACTTCATACTCAGCACCTCCCTACTGATTATTTTTTGAATCACCATACTTTGATGAATCTTCCGCAACCATCATCACTTTATACTCTGGCGCATACTCATAAATCTTTCCAGAAGTAGTTGCTTCACTTCCTATACCTTCTGTTCCAGAATACTCCTCAAAATTCTCCACCTGCTCCATAACTTTCTTAAATACTTCCGGGCTATATTGTGGTGGATAGCCATTCTTTACTAGGCAAATCTTTATTTCCAGTTTCAACTGGTCTCTTACATTTTGATTGTTAAGCCAATCAGCAAAGGAAGATTTTGTATCAATGATTTCCTTTACCTTTATTGCCAAGTTTTTGCACTTATCATTGATTACAATACCGTCAACCTCTTTATCCGTTCCATACTCAAAATTATATTGGTCACGCATAGAAATCAAAATATCATAAAATGCCTTTTCCTCAAAAGTAAGTCCTATTTTTCGGAAGCTTTCTCTATTTTCATCCATTGCTCTAAGTATAGCTAACGCCTGCTCTGTTGCAATTTTAATAATGTCTTCCGAAACTTGTTCCTGTGCCTCACCTGCTTCTTCCGCAGAAAGATGTTTACGTCTCTCATGGTATTCCGCAATAGTCTTTTCCAACATTTCCTGATACGTCTTTGCAGCTAACCGATTGACCTTTCCATATTCCTTAATCTGTTTACGAAGCATTTTGACAAGAAGTTCCAATTTAGTTGCCGGCATTTTGACATCAGATAATTTTTCAAAATATTCCGGAGAAAAAATATCTTCTTCCTCTCCGCTTTCAAGAACACTTTCCACCTGATTATATTTTAATGCTTCTTCAACCATCTTTGAAACTGCACGATTCATCGTATCAGTATCTACTTCACTTGTTCCGCTCATCTTACGAACAAAACCTGCTATAGCCATAAAGCATTGTGCAAGTGCAGATTCTTCTTCCCCAAGATAACCGGAAGGCTGACAAATATCAAAAGCTGCCCTCATTCGTTTTACTGTCTTTAAAAAGTAGGTTTTGAAAGAAACTTTCTGAACACCTTTATTTCCTTCCGACTGTAATTCTTCTGTTGATACAAATACATATTCCGCTGCTTTTGCAAGGAGTCTGTATCGTTCTATAGGATCACATTCCGGATTTAAAAATGGTGATAAATCATAACCTGTGAACATGTTTTTCAACACTTCTAGTTCTTCTCTAAACACTGATGTAGCCTGCTCGACATCATCGGATGTCGGTGCAACAGATGTATCTCCTCCATATATCTTCATAGCTTCACGCATATTGTCGCGAATACCAATATAGTCTATAATCATACCATATTCTTTCCCCGGATATTTTCTGTTTACACGGCTTATTGTCTGTATCAGCAAATGCTTTTTGAGAGGTTTATCATTATATAGATATGTAAGACAAGGAACATCAAAGCCCGTAATCCACATATCTACAACAATGACAATACGGAAATTTGATTTTTCCTGTTTAAAAGCAGCATCCAATTCTTCTGAACGCTTATCATTTTTAACTCCGCCAAGATAATCATACATATCTTTTTCATCATTACTGCCGACACTAGATACCATTGCCATAAATGGCATCGGTTTCAATTCTTTCAGTTCCTCTTCTGTTACAGAAACCCCATCCGGTGATTTCTTTTCCTCAAACCATTCCGGGTATTTATCCTTAAACTTCTGTAATAATGCATAAGCAATCTTTCTATTAGAACATACAACCATTGCTTTTTGTATTCTATCCGGATCACCTGCACAAGACGCAACATAATGGTTGTGGATATCTGTAGCAAGACGCTCAAGTCTGGAAGGCTCACCAAGAATTATTTCCATGGAGCTCATTGCTTTCTTACTTGCTTCGATATCCTCATATGTTGCACCATCATCTGCACATTTTTTATAATAATTCTCAATTTCTTTTACTTTTTTATTATCAAGCAATACCTTTGCAATACGCGGATGATACTTGATGGAAACAGTAAGTCCATCTGCAACTGCCTGATCCATTGTATATCGGTCGATCTCATCACCAAAGGTCTGATAAGTTTCCGCAATAGGCGTTCCGGTAAAACCGACGAAAGTAGCATGTGGAAATGCTTCCTTCAATACTTTTGCATATGGTTTTGAAACCATAGCTTTCATATTTTCATCGGTATCCTTACTAAACTGAATTTTCTTAGAATGTTCAAGCTGAGTTCTGTGAGCCTCATCTGAAAAACATATAATATTCTGCCTATCATTGATAAGCCCGATTTTGTCATCTTCCCTATCGCAGAATTTCTGAATGGTACAAATATAAAAACCGCCACTTTGTCTTGCACCAAGTTCCTGCCTCAACTGTGCTCTGTTTTTTACAACAGATACTTCACCCAGATTAAGAAACTCTTTACTCTTTGTAAAAAGTTTTGAACCTTGTTTTTGCAGTTCATCTCTGTCAACAATTAATATAATTGTTGGTGAACCGATTTCCGGAATATCCGTACAACGAAGTGCAAGCTGACGTGCAAGAAAAGCCATCGTATATGTTTTTCCACATCCAGTTGCACCAAAGTATGTTCCACCTTTACCACTCCTCGTAACAACAGAATTTACAATACTTTGTTTTAAAAGTTTTGCTGCAAAGAACTGAGGATATCTGCATACAATTTCTCGCTCATCACTATCATAAATACTATCCTGAAAATAAATATAATCCCTAAAAATCTCCAAGAATCGCTCTGGTGTATAAACACCCTTTATCATAGTTTCTGTTTCTGCAAAAGGAAGCGTGGATACAGCATCTCCTTCAGTTACTCTGCGCCAAGCATAAAAATGCTCGTAAGGTGTACGCACTGTACCTAATCTTGTTTTCACACCATCTGAAATGCAAGACAAAGGACAATAGTGTAAAAGATGCGGAATATCCCTCCAATAACGAATATTAATTTGCTCCCAAGCATCATAAATAGTCGCATTTGCATCAGCGGGATTTTTAAGTTCAACGACACACACAAGGGCATACCATTTACAAACAGAAGCACATCCGGTCTACGATTTTCTTTTTGACCATTACTTGTATATTCTACTGTAAACTGATTTACTACATGGAAGATATTCTTATCCCAATTATCAAAATCAATAAGTGGTATCATTCTTGGCAGCCCATCCTGCGGTGTAAACTGAACACCATTTACCATCCAACCATATACTTTGTGCAAAGTGGCAAAATCACTTTCCGCACCTACAAGACGGACATTATCATATATCTGTGTCACCTCGTCTTCTGTCAAATCCGGATTGGTGTCTGCTATAAACTTCTTGAAATCATCAGCAATCAGTACATCTCTTTTTGTGACACGAGAGATATTATTGCCAGAAGAATACTTCCAACCTTCCACTTCTAAAAATCCAATGAAGGCATATTCATATTCTGATTCACAATAATGACAATTGTATTTCTTTTAATCTTGCCATAGTCTATGCCTCCTTTGCTTTTCTCGCCTCTTCTATAGACCCTTTGATAAGAATAGGACAGATATCATTTATCTGTGCTTTGAGTTTTTCGTTGATATCTCTTCGAGTATTATAAGTCTCAAAAATATTTACAATATCCTGTTGTATTTCAATGTTTGGAATCGGAATTAAAACATTTTTCATTTCTTCCCAATCAAAAGTTTCCCTTGCACTTCCCCATGAATTAAATCGAGAATATCTATTAAACTCGCTTCTTTCAAACAGCATAGATAAATATGCAGGCAATAACGTATTCGTGTCATCTACTTTGAACACAATATACGATGAGGACATATATATGTTTCATCACTATCGTTTCTAGCAAGTGATATCTTTCTCCATTTCTTGAAGTGACTGTAACATATGCAAATTCATCTGGCTTTACAACTGCGTTGGTTTCAAGGATACTCCCTCCATGTTTGCCTTTGTATATATGAACCTTTTCTCAATTGATATACCACGTACCGCATCTAAACTATACACTAAATCATCATTTTTTCGTCACAAAGAGAGATATAATTTCCTAACTTCTTATGTGGCATCTACTTTTCTAAGTTCCTCAATATACACATCACAAACGACTTTTAAATCTTCCAGTCCTCGCTCATAGTTTTTTTTGATTTTCAAGCATGGCATTGTAGATTTCGACATATCTTTCTTTGTACTTCTATATCAGGTAGTGGAATAACAATATCACTCATATCATTAAAATTAAATTCTGGTCTTTGACTGCTCCAAAATTTCTAAATGTTACTTCTCTACAAAATTCCGAACGTCTGAAATACATGTATAACCACATAGGGTTAATTATTTTCTTTCCTTCATTTGTCAAATAAAATACCATATATAAATGTGACACTATACATAATCCATCTGTTCGATAAGCAATTGAACCTAATTCCAATCGAGTTGGATTGTACACAAAAGCACCATTTTCTACTATTTTGTATGGTTTCAAATCAACTCCATCCGTATTTCCTTTAGGGCGTGCAAAAACGCCTTGACTATTTACGCCTACAATTAAATCTGTTCCATACTTTAAATCTTTATTATTTATTGTCGAACGCTCAATATAATCACCCAATCTAATTTTAGTCAATCCCATATCCAATCCCCCTAAATGCATCTTCCAGCATCTGCTGGGATTTCTTTTCCTGCCTCAATATATCTTTCATTTCAGATTGAATACGGGCCATTTCCTTTTCATAATCAATTTCTAAATCATGGTCAATAAACTCAATGTATTTGCTTGGTGTAAGTGCCCAACCTTTACTTTCTATTTCGCCAATGCCTACACTACGATAAAGTTCCGGTATTTCATAATTTACGCCATCGGTACCTTCAGATTGCCACGTATGGTATATAGCCGCAGCCTTCTCAATTTGCTCTGTAACCAAACGAACTTTCTTTTTACTCTCGCCCTTTACTGGATTTTCTATCCATTGGCGCAAATCCATAAACAAGATTTCGTGCTCACGACTACGAAGTTTTCTATCGTGATAGTTTCCACCTTTTTTATTCTGATTCAGAATCCAAAGAGTAACACTGATATCTGTAGTAATAAACAATTCTCTTGGAAGAACGATAATAGCTTCTACCTTGTCATTCTTAATCAGTTTCTTACGGATTTCCAATGTATCGCTATCATTTAATGCTCCATTTGCAAGAAGAAATCCTGCTACTCCATCTGCCGGTTTTAAATGTGAAAGCATATGAAGAATCCAAGCATAATTTGCGTTGCTTTCAGGTGGCGTTTGATAATCATTCCAACGAGGATCATTTTTTAAATTATCGTTATACCAACCTTTCAGATTAAAAGGTGGATTTGCCATAATGTAGTTAAAGTACAGCCCCTTATGCAAATCATGGGTAAATGATGAATCTGCTTCTTCTCCTAGATTATGGCTAATTCCACGCAGTGCTAAATTCATTTTCGCAAGGCGATATGTAGCCGGTTCTTTTTCCTGTCCATACACATTTATTCCATTTAAGTTTCCCTGCTTTGACTTTACAAGTTCAGCACTCTGAATAAACATTCCTCCTGAACCACAGCAAGGATCATATAAGGTGCCATCATAAGGCTCAATCATCGTTGCAATAAGTTGAACTACGTCATGAGGTGTATAAAATTCGCCTTCCTCCTTTGTTGCATTCACCGCAAACTCCTTAAGGAAGTATTCATATACACGACCAATAAGGTCTTTTCCTCTCCAAATGTTTTATGACTGATTTTGTTCACTTCATCAACAATTTTCTTTATATCATTAGCTGCCAGATTACGTGCTGTAAATGTTCCTTTTAACAAAACATCCTTTTAATTGTGGATCTTCTTCCTCAAGTCTTTGTAATGCTGTATCTAATGCAACATTTAACTTAGGAGCAGGTGTATTGATAATTGTTGACCATCTTGCTTCTGGTGGTAAATTATATGTACCATCTGCAAAAGTAGCATCATCAAAGAATGCTGCTCTAATGTTCTCATCTTCCGGATCTAATCCCTGCTCTTTAAGTGTCTGCTTTAATTTTTCAACACCATCCTCATACTTTTCACCAATAAATCTTAAGAATACAAGTGTAAGCATCATATCCCTTTTCTCAAAAAATGAACCAGAGTTACGCGCTGCACGTAAATAATCTCTACAATTGAATAAAATACTATCTATGTTTAATGCCTTTTCAGTTGTTTTCTTCTTAGCCATATTACTTTTCTTTCCTTTCCTCGTCTGGAACAAATTCCATGATGTCCTGTATCTTGCAATGCAATACTTTACATACTTTTTCCAAAACTTGTGTACTTACATGTTCATTCTTCCCTAGTTTTGCCAGTGCATTTGTTGTAATTCCTGCCTGGTCTCTAAGGTCAACTTTCATCATATTTTCATCTATTAATTTCTTCCATAATCTGTTGTATCTGATTGCCATTATTAATCCCTTTCGTATCATCACAACTATTTATTACTTCTTTAGTATATCATTTAAGTTATTTTAATTCAATTTTAAATTGATTTTTTCAATCTATAATACATCTGACCATATCCAACCTATATTTATAGAATAAGCAGAGGAATTACCTTCCTCTGCCCCTATTCCGCATTTTATCTTCCGCCTTACCTTTATCAACATCTCTGCTAGCTGCTTCATCATAAATTCTCTGAAACTCCTCATAAAGCTCATCTCCATCCAACTTTATGTCCAGCCTTTTCATTACATCCGAGAACAACCTTATGCTGCCGCTTACATCAGCAATATCAAATTCGAATATATCTGTCTTAACAGAATCACTGACATTCTCATAACCACCAAGCTCTGATATTCTACTGACAATCCAGCCAGCTTTGTCCACAGGCTCTTTTTCTTCAGGTTCCACAAATTCACTTTTACCTGTTATATCAGTTATACTTTCGTCCATTCTTGCCACATTCACATCAGTCAAATTATAAGCCTCTGAAATTTTTCTTTACCATCTAAATCAATCTGTTGTCCTTTAGCACTATCAGTGGCGGCAGATGTCTTTCACCTGCCGCTGGTATTTCCAAAATAACATTCCTTGTACCAGTATCACTGCTATCAATAGCACGAACCCTAGTTTTATCATTTAGATATCTCTCTTTCTGAATACCCATGCTGTCAGTAATGTAACCACGATTCCGAACGCCGCCGCAATCACAACTGCCGTCAGGCATTCCTTATTGGTCGGTGACATGGATAAAAGTGCAATCTTTCCTGTCACTGTATATTTCAAAATCTGGAAATTCTCCACACCTGCCTTCTGGATCAAATGATTGATCACTCCGTATAAGACAATCATGGTATTCATGCACAGGCAGATAACAATCGTCATGCTGAACACGTTGCTGTTCAAAACCACCGCAATCGCCATACTGATTAGTACCAGTGCATAATGAAGCAAAATCTGAATACCAAAGTATCTCAGCAACTCGCTTCCATTCCCCCACTCCAGATATCCGAAGTACATCTGCTGTGCAATAATCTGAATGATGAAATAAAGCAGCATGGTAACAGTCGTATACACAAACAACACGGAAGCTTTGGAAAAGATCAGGTTTCTCCGGCTCCTTACCTGCCCGCCGATATTTTTAATATAACCGCTTCCTATATCTGCACTGGAAAACAGCACTGTAAAAATCACCAGAAACAACGCCACAAACTTCGCCTGCAGGTTTGCATATACCTGATCAAAGACCGTTACTTTTTCTCCCGGCTGTGTCGGCAGGAATACGGACATTCCCATATTGATGGTTTCTGGTTTCACTGTTTCTGCAATGTTTTCTGTCTGCTGTTGTTCCGCTTCCTTGTTCATCGTATCAATATCCAGTTTCGACATGGATGTGGAGAAGAATATAGCTGCCGCCATCACAATCCATACCACATACATACTTTTTGTCCGGACCATCCGGTACAGATCCATTTTTATCATATTAAGCATTTTGATTCCCTCCTGTCAGATTCAAGAAATAGGTTTCCAGTTCTTCACTGGTTATGGAAATCCCTTTGACCAAAATTCCTGACTTTGCAAGTTCCATATTCAACGCTGCGCTTTCATTCAATCGTTCAAATATATGAATATGCTCTTATCTGTTACCTGATAGTTGGTAAATCCCATTCTGTCCAGAATCGGGACTGCCTGCTCCGGATGGATTAACTCTATTTCAATCCGTTCACTGCAGCGTTTCATCAGTTCTTCGCTTGTCAGCTCCTGCAGATAGACTTCCATTATGGATAATTCCATAATCAGTAGCAATCTTCGATAATTCCTCAAGAATATGACTGGATATGCAAATCGTCATATTCTTCTCTCGCAGTCTCTGTATGGTATCACGCACCTCTGCAATTCCCTGGGGATCAAACCCATTGATCGGTTCATCAAGGACCAGGAGATCCGGCTCCCCGACCAGTGCCAGCCCGATTCCAGACGCTGCTTCATTCCAAGGGAAAAATGTTTCGTTTTTTTCTTTCCGACACCTTCCAGTCCGACTAATTCTCAATATTTCTTCAATATAACTTTTTTTCTTTATTCCAAACAGCTTGCATTTTATATTCAGGTTTGTATATGCATTCATGTTGCCATACAGCCCCGGTGCTTCAATCAGACACCCCACACGAGAACGAACCTCTGCAAGTTCTTTTCCTTTACCCGAACATCTCAATCTCTCCGGCTGTCGGTCTTGCAAGTCCACTGATCATCTTCAGGCAAGTCGTCTTTCCCGCACCGTTCCGTCCGATAAATCCATAGATAGCACCCTTTTTTATGTGAATGTTTACACTATCCACTGCCTTATGATGACCATACCGCTTCGTCAGCCCTCGTACTTAATAACATCTCACTCAAATGCTTTCATCTCCTTTTTCTTATCTGCTGTTATCATAAAAGATGAATCCTAATCAAACGCAAATAAATAGTAAAAAAAGAGTAAAGATTAAGAATGCAGACGGTAGCCGATTCCCCATACGGTATCAATATATTTCTCCTGCGTTACTGCTTTTATCTTTTTCCGGATATTGCTGATATGTACATCCATCTCCCATATAGTAATTGTTCATCCCACGCATATTCAAAATTCTTGCCAGCACTTCTCTGATTTCAAATGGTTTCGTTATATAATCATCAGCTCCGCTGGTCAAAACCTCTACCTTTTCATCCAAGCTATCTTTCGCAGTCAAAACAATAACCGGAAGATTTCCCTTTTTCCGTATTTCCTCCAGAACTGCTTCTCCTGTAATTCCCGGCAACATCAAATCCAGCAACACCAGTGCATAGCTATGCTCCTGCATATTCAAAAGCAGCTTTGCCTCAGTTCCTGAAAACGCCTGCTCACAGAAATAGCCTGCTTTGGATAATGCTTCCTGAAGCAGATTATTGATATTTGTATCATCTTCTACAATCAGTATTTTCTGCATGATAGTTCTCTCCTCTATTTTACACTGTGAAAACATTATTTTCTTGCATTATACGCTTTTCCCTTTTTTTCCCGCAATTACTCCCCACAGATTTCCAGAATTCTCCAGTACATAACATACTTTTTGTTCCAGCTGAACTTATAATTTTCAGTATTCCTGTGCTTCCAAGATGCATATATCATTTTTTCCTTACCATTATGCCTTTATTTCTCCATCAGTGCTTTCGCAACCCTTATCCCGCCCACAAATAGAGCCAAACCAGAGCCATTTGATAAAACAAATGCCGGAAACCCGCATAAATACAGGCTTTCGGCATTTTAACCCGTTATTCAAACTCCCCGCAGAGAAACTTATTATCCCTGTGAAGGCTTGATTTCTAGAGCTTTTAATGGCAATTATTCCACCTTTTATCACAATTATTTTATATTTTCACAAATTTAGGTATCATATGGGTATCACATACTTTAGTACTTTTCGTATAAATCTAATATATCTTCATACATAATTTCATCTTTATCTTTGAACCTCTTTTTTATTTCATCCAACTTAAATCTTGCATTTATAAGGACATTATCAATCGTACAATAATTATGTTTTGTTGCTAGTTGAATTATAATTTCATATAATATCTCATCAATATAACTATGTAAATGTTCTCCTAACGCCTTTAAATTTTCTGTATTTTCTCCTGAATGTATTATAGCATTTCTAGTCCTATACATTCGGCGCAAATGCCATCTTACTCTTTTCTCGTATCTTTCAATCTCCTTAAGATAGCCATTTTTTTCATTAAAATTAACACATAATTGAGAAATGCGACTTCTTAATAGCGGATACTTTGCCAATTCAGAAATTAATCTTTTCCTTAGCTCCTCAAATTTCTTTAATAATACTATACATGCTAATTTTTCATATTCATCTATATCTAAATCAACTTCACTCATAATTTCTTTATACTTGTCCTCATTAATATTTGCCTTTACATAATCATGAAGCTCTTCAAATATATTCTTAATATAATCATTAAGTAAAATCGGAATAATTGCATCCTCTATCTCGATCATCTTCGAATTATCCCTTTTCTTAACACCCAATATCTCCAAAATTGACCATAAATTCAAAAAGCTATTCTGCATATCTGAGTCATTAATTGCAATATTGTGAATTTCTAATAATTTATTAATTTCACTAAATGAATTATGCGCATTATTAAGCAATGCAGTAATTAAGACTTCTGAATTTTTCCCTATTGTTTTATCATCATAATCTTTAGAATACGAATATCCTTGAGGCAATATATCTGTTATTAAACACTCATCATTTTCAGATACTACTAAACACTTTTCTAGATACCACTCATCTCTTCTGTTCCCTAGAAATTTATAAAATCTTAAAAACAGATTGACAATTCCATATGCTTCTTGTGCCGCCTTATTTTCATCTAACGATTCAACTTCGAAACTAATTTGTATATATTTATTTTTATCATATTTTAGCCTTGTCGAAAACTGATCCTGCTCAAAATTTGCATTTAACCTCGTTTCTAATATTCTTTTAAACTGCTTTGCTTTCTTATCTAAGCATATATAAACTCTGTATTTTCTCTGCTTAAAATCAAATCTCCCATTAAATATTCGTCAAGTACTTTTGTACTTGATATACTTTCATTATCCCAGAATGTATTATTATATCTATAAATAAATTCTTGACTATATCCCCCATTACTTTTGATTTTTTCCTGTAGCTCTGACTACTCGTAGGAGTGTATTGCCGCTACCTTTATCTGAATTGTATATGCTGGATGTACCGGAGCACATTGTTCCGAGTACTTATTTCAATCAAGTCTACGATGATAATCGCTGGTGGATATCACGGTATCAGACTTTAGAAAGGGAGGTACAACCTCATGATTTACGTTGGTATTGATATTGCCAAACTCAATCACTTTGCCTCAGCCATATCTTCTGATGGCGAAAACTAATCAAGCCGTTCAAATTTACAAATGACAATGATGGCTTCCAACTGCTGACTTCCAAGCTAGATCCATTCTAGATAAGGACAGACTCATCATTGGTCTTGAATCGACGGCACACTACGGCGACAACCTTGTTCGATATCTTGTTGCTAAGAATTACAAAGTGTGTGTGTTGAACCCCATCAAGACTTCTACTATGCGTAAGAACAACATTCGCAAAACGAAGACTGACAAAGTCGACACATACATCATTTGCAAAACTCTCATGATGCAGGAATCTCTCAGATTTGTGACCTTCTATGATCTTGATCTGATGGACTTAAAAGCCCTTGAACGATTCCGTCAGAAAACCATTAAGCAGCGAACCCGCCTAAAGATTCAGCTGACTTCTTACGTGGATGAGATATTCCCTGAATTGCAGTATTTCTTCAAATCAGGTCTGCATCAAAAATCTGTCTATGCACTTCTCAAGGAAGCGCCAACACCGGAAGCTATTGCTTCTATGCATATGACTCATCTGGCTCATCTTCTCAAAGTGAACTCGCACGGACGCTTTGATAAAATGATGGCTCAGCAGTTAAGAGTTCTCGCACAGAAGTCTGTCGGTGCCAACGACAGTTCTCTATCTATCCAGGTAACTCACACCATACAACAAATAGAGTTACTCGATAGCCAATTAGAAAGAGTTGAAGCTGAAATGACAGAAATAATAAAATTCAATGATTCTGGCATTATGACCATTCCTGGCATCGGATATATCAATGGAGGAATGATACTTGGTGAAATCGGTGATATACATCGTTTCTCCAGCCCCAACAAGCTGCTTGCATATGCTGGTTTGGGTCCTTCTGTCTATCAGTCTGGAAACTTTCAGGCTAGCAAAACATCCACATCCTTTTATATCAAGTTCCTACTTTATACTTCATTTTCATCTATCATAAATCTAATATCCCCCTTTTTCACATAGGGCTTCAACATAGTCATTATAATTTATCGAATCCAAACAATCTTTCGAAATTGCAACTACTCCATATTACAGTTCAGAAATAATTCTAGTACACTTCCAGGGGGATAATTTTTTCTTTCTCAGTTAATTATACCTCTCACTTCCGACTCGTTCAATTACAATATCTTTCTTATCAAAACTTTTGAAAAATATTATTTTACAGTCAAATAATATAAATATACCATCTGAATTAATAATGTTCTACAAAATGCATTTACAATTTAATCATCAACACATCCCTAATAAACCTATCCCTATTCCTCTCCCACCTCGTAACAACAATTGGAGGCAGCTCCAATTCCTTACTTAACTTAGTTCTCATTTCCTCAATCCGCTCCTTCATCTCCCCTGATCGGAATCAAGTTTTAACGAAATCTGTCTGGGATTTATTGCGCCTTTGATCTCCTGATAATCAAAATGAGGCAATAATATAGTCATATACTCTTTTTTCAGTGCCCATACTGCCCCCATTTCATTCAAACAGGGAATACTTTTATAGTAGTTGCGCGAAAGCACAAATATTACATGTACGTCAGTCCTGCTAAATTCTTCTGCAAGATATTCATATATATCCTTGTCCATCGGAATCCCAAAGCCTGGTACAGACGAGCAAAATATCTGTTTTTCACGAACACCCATATCAACAAGAAGATCTATTATTTTTTCCACATATCGTACATCCTTAGAAGAATGACTTATAAATATTTTCTTATCCAAACAATATTCATCCTTTCCTTTTCCCTTATGTTCATAAGTCATTTTTTTCGATTATAGCATTTTCAAGTTTTATAAATGGCAATTCTAACATAGCTATATTCTTTAATTTTATCAAATTCTCGCATTCACAATATCCAGTATAATATAGCACCTCATCCATACAATCATAATCGTCATAATCATCATGATCATACACATACGAGACTGCTTCTGATATATTTTCATTATCACCAAAATATATCGTATCTGATTCGTGCAGCCCGTCAGCATAATATATTTCAATCCCGCTTACAATATCATTCATTTCTTCTTCAGATATTTTATACTCTCTAACGAACCCCTCTAAACATTTATGCAAGTTGTCTGAAATCTCTGTCAATTCGCCAAAGCAATAATCCTCTAGAAGTTCATATAACACCTGAGGGACTTCTCCCTCACTAATTTTTTCTTCCCCACTCCACATCGGCCAATCTAAATCAGCAGGCGGATCACATGCGTCGTCTAACAATACAACTCTATCAATATTATCCATATTCAGAAATAGGACCTTGTTGTTCATACGGGATTACCATGTATTTGTTTTCCATATCCTGATATACAAATTTTCTGGTAATTCTAGTAATAGGAAACCATTTGTATTTTTTTCCACGCGATATCCGAATCCCAACATGCCCCCAAAAACCACTTACATCATTGGTACCCTTTTCAGCAATAGTAGAAATCAACAAATCCATCTCTGCCAGTTGAGGTTCAAAGAAATTTTTTCCTGTATTACATTGACGCTTGTAGAAAAGCACATAGCAATATCTCTCAGTTCTGTTAATGTTGCCTCCGCACCGTCTTCTATATCTTTCAAACGATCTACTGATATGCCTGTAAATTTTGCTATGTCTTCAATAGATTTCCTCAAAATCTCTCTAATATTTCTAGTCCGATTCTTTTTTATATTGCCTAAAAGCACATCCGACGATATCCCAAGGCAATCCATTATCTTTGAAATATGTTTATCATAATTCGTCTTATTTGTAATACTTCCTGAGATCATCTTATCCAACGTTGGTCTCGACATGCCAGTTTCACGACATAATTCAGCCTTTGAAATCGCCTGCTGTTCCATTTGTTTTTTTATTTTATTTCCTATTGCCGCTCTCAAATCAAACAAATCATTACTATTCTGCATATTAATCTCCTTGATATAAATTCCGCATTCATATAAATTATAGTATCACTCCTGTATATCGTTGTAAATATTTTATTTACGTTTTTATATTTATTTTTTACTTTAGTATTGTTATCAATCTTAAATGCCCTTATATTTCATATTCAACTTATATATAGCAAAAGCCTTGGCTAAAAGTTAAGCAACTCTTAATCAAGGCTATATTACATACTTTATATCATTTTTCCTATCTCTCATTATATATATGCTTCAAATTATCCTTCTAACATCATAATTCTTTCAATATAACCACACTTCATTGGAACAATCTCCTCCATTTCACTATGCAATTCTCCAGCAAACTCTGTTATCTCTACAAATCCAGCCATTCTTAATCATCATAAAAATCATCCAACACATATGTTGTAACAGGTGTTATGTATAATTCATATCTGATAATCAATTTGATCAATTCATTGCCATCAATTAGTGTGATCGGAGTACCCGCTCTGGCAGCCTCTCTAGCATTATTTGTAAAACGACTGTTTGTTATAAAAACTCCATAATCTGCCTGATATTTATTCATAGCACCCAGAAACTGATTTATATCTGGCTCACTAACTGGACTATTATTAAATCTCTTGCACTGAATCACTACTCTTGTTGTTCTAAAATCGTCTTCATCTATATGATAGCCATATCCATCAATACCACCGTCATTAGAAACTTGTACGCCTTTATTTGTAAACTGTACTCCCATCCTCGTAAGTAAGGATCTTGATAGTTGCTCAAATTTTGCAGGCGACATATTTGCAATTGCGCTCTGTAATTTCACCTTAAAATCATCCAAAAGCTCTTCTTTTTCAGATTCATTTTCTTCATCTTCCACCATCGGTGTAGCTGTAACGTTTTTCTTATTCCTATTTTTTGCAGAATGCTCCTCCCAATATTTACGAGCCTTATCCCTTACCTCCGTTTTTACATTAAACCTAGTCAAGTCTATACTTGCACCTTCTGAGGTAAGTGTAATTTGGATTATACTTTTCATACGATAACACTCCCTACATATCCAAGTTCTTTAGTCATTTTCATTTTATATTGCCGTGTTCGCTTTTCTTTCAATTATTTGATGTATCCATATTATCCTGCCTATATGGGCTAATGTTATCAGTTTGTTATCGGTGTTGATAACACTCGCTCCGTAACTGTGGATAATAACAATATGTTCCGATTCAGATTATAAACGGTTTTGCTTAGAAAAGCAACAGTATATAATTAAAAACAGTAACCACTTCAGACAAATTAAATACAACTACTATTCCTTATTTATATTCGCCATCTTACTAACGCCGATATACATTTTTATGAATTTCCAATAACTGCTTTAACACATCCTCTATCATCTCATTATTTTCGGTATAAAAAATGTTCTCTTTCTCGTTCAAAGTATTTTCCATGATCTCGATATTGCTATCTTTATCAAAGCAACCTTTTATACTTCTAAAATGATTAAATTCAATAGCAAAATCCTCTCCATCATAAATAGAAATACTAATCTCTATATCTTCAATCATAAAATCGGCATAACTGTTTTTTACATGAAAGTCCTTCTTTAAGAACGGGAGTTTTTGGTTTGGCAGTCGATACCGAACATTGTCTTTTTCTAATTCGTAAAGTTCTCCTTTTACGAATCCTAATTTCTCTGCATTCATTTCAAATGCTTGATTCATATTTCTTTCTGTAATTTTCCAGTTAATAAATACAATTGCAAATATAAGCAAACCAGCCAACAGACACATGCCCACTAATCGAATTGCCTTTTTATATTTATTGTAAAAATCTATTTTCTCAACAAACTCTTTATCCTCGTTTAATAGCTTATCCAAAGAAACATGATAGGTGTTACAGATATCAATCAACATTTGAAGATCTGGCAGACTTCTTCCATTTTCCCAACTGGAAACTGTCTGTCTTGAAACACCAAATTTTGCTCCATATTCTCCTTGAGTCATGTTTGCTTCAGTCCGAGTTTTTTTTATCATCTCTGCAACTGTCATTTCAGCTCACCTTTCCATTGTATAATAATGCGCTGTCTCAAGTATGCCATAATCGTGTATTTTACACAAGATATTATCGTTTTACATGCATGTAAAGTAACCTTATCCTTCTAAAATCCAACTGTAAAAGGCTATTTGCTTTATTTTTTTCTTCCAACAACCTATACTTTCATTAACAACAGCAATTGCCGTACAGATTTAGAAAGGATGAATTTTATGAATGATATTATTAGAACCCAAAACCTTTGTAAACATTACAAAGAAACAATCGCTTTAGATAATGTTTCCCTTCATATTCCTCGAGGTGCTATCTATGGATTGATTGGAAATAATGGTGCAGGCAAGACAACTTTAATGAGAATACTTTCTAATTTGCAAAGTCCATCCTCAGGAACAGTTGTTAAATCTGAAAATATTAAAATCGGTGCCATTATTGAAACACCTGCATTATATCCTACCTTAAGTGCAAAAGGAAATTTGAAGTATCAGCTTAAAATTTGTGGATGTCCATCAAAGGAAGTAAAGTCGAAGATTGCTGAACTATTAGAACTGGTACATCTGAAAGATACTCGAAAACTGGTAATGAATTATTCATTAGGTATGCGTCAGCGTCTGGCTTTAGCAATGGCACTTGTAGGAAATCCGCAATTCCTCATTTTAGACGAGCCTCTTAACGGACTTGATCCTGAAGGCATAAAAGATGTCAGAGCTATCATCGCAAAGTTAAATGAAGAGTATGGTGTTACCATTATGATTTCAAGTCATATCTTAAGCGAACTTCAAAAAGTGGCAAACCACTATGGTTTCCTCAAAAATGGTGTTTTAATTCAAGAATTCTCTTCATCAGAAATAGCCGATACCGATTTAGAAACTTTTTACTTCAAAAATTTTTTATAGAAAAGCAGAAAGGAGACTTAAACTATGAATAAACTTTTATCTATGGAACTAAAGCGTGCTGCAAAATCTCCAATTCTATGGCTTGGAGTAATCGCAGTAATTGCCATCAATGTTTATGGAATCTTATTAAATGGATATGGTTTCAAAATCTTTACAACAACATTTTTATTGGAAAATTCTGACCTGATATGTATCATTTTGGCAGTGTTGATTCCGTTATACTTAGGGAGTGACTTTGAAAACAGAACAATCAACAACAAGATATCCGCAGGATATACACGAAAAGAGATTTATATTGTCGAACTAATCGTCAGTAGCATATGTGCTACAGTTCTCTTTGTTGCTGATATATTATCTGTTTTCACAAGCTCAAATATTGCTGGATTAGAATTTAGTGATAAAGTCAATGTAACTGAATTTGCATTTCATGCTGCGATTGCTTTTGTGTGCATCATCACAGTATCTGCTTTGTACACTATGATTGTAATGATTTCACATAAGCAACTTATCAGTCTTGGAATTGCAGTTATTCTAACCTTAGCATTGTTGACATTAGGTGGAAAGTCAGTTTCCAGCTTAAATCAATCAAGCACTTGGACTGATCCTATCACTCATGAAATTGTGGAAAACCCTCTACGAATAGATAGTTTTGCCCGTACAGCAAATAACATTCATGTTTTAGTATCACCGTTTGCGCAGGCTGAATTTCACAGTTATCTGCTATTTGAATCAGAATTCGGCACAAAGGAAGAAACTTCTCTTATTTTCAAAGACTTTCCTTACCACATAGAATTTTGCCTGTTCAATATTCTGGAAATTCTTCTGTTTTACAAGATTGGGATTCGTATTTTTAGAAAGCAGGACTTGAGATAGTAACTTTAATAGTCTTTGTCCCCTGCATTATAAATATGCTTAATACAGATTTTATTAAGAAGGTAAAAACGGTCGCAATATACGCCTGCTTTTACCTTCTGATATTAAATTCATGAATTTATGATTTATAATTATATACATCAGCCGCCTACATTGTAAAAGCCATTTTAGACTTGCTTTCCGCCACTCTTATTCCTTATTGATAAATGATTTCTTTATCTACAATCTCCCTCGCACACGCCTGTATATTATTCATCCTGCCTACCCACTCCCACGCATTGTCTGCCTTTAACCGTTCTGTAATTCCTTGTGCCTGTTTCATCTGGTCTACAAGTCTTTCAAAGCGTTCCTGTGCCTGTTCTTCTATATCAACCAGATAACTATTCAGTCTGCCGCTCATAAGCAGATCCAGATATACATTCCTGCGGTATTCTTTCAAATACCGCAAATGTCTTTGTCCCCATACACCAACAAATCTCGGTTCTTCTTCCTCCGGCAAAGTAAGGTTGGGGATAAAGTAATCCCCACATCTTACATAAGTGCCGCCCATTTCTTCAAAAATTGTTTTCTTCATTTTCTGTTCCACCTTTCTCATCGTCCTCTGTCCATTGATTTCTTCTTTGCTGTCTGTTTTGGCTGTTGCCTGCTTTCCTGCTGATAGCGGTGCAATTTTTCCCGTATGCTTGCCTTTTTCGACGGTTCTGATAGCTTCTCTTTTTTCGGTTCTGTCTGATTTTTCCATGCTCGCAGCTCCTCATTATATTCCCTGACCAGTTTTTCCGATTTCTGATATGTCTTTGCAAAGGACTGAACATCTGGATATCCTGCCTGTTTTACAGTCTGCTCCATATCCGTGTGGATACGTTTTTCCTGTTTCTCTGACTGTTCAATTTTGCCCTCTAAAGATTTCCGTGCTTTCCCTTTAAAAAATCCAGTTGTCTCGGAAAGCTGTTTCTTCAATGAGGAAATCTCCTGCTGTGTGGATTTCATTGCCTGTGACTGCTTCTGAAGTTTCTCCATCAGCTTCCGCATATCATTCCATTCCTGTAAATCAATCTTCGGTACAGGCTTCGGCGGCAGCTTAAACTTGAAAATCATTTCCTGTAAGAAGTCTTTCGCACCACGGATAATCTGCTGAAACATATCCGGCAACCAACCATGTGTCCGTATAGATTGCAGTGTTTTGTCTGTGATTTTCTCCCGCTTGATCGTCAAAATATCTTCTTCGGGAACACCCTCAACTAATGCCACATCAACTGTCCGATTCCATTCCTGCCTTGCCGCATTGTCTGCCTTTATCTCCTCTTCTTTCGGATTGTTCTTTCCGATTTTCTTGGTTGCCAGATATACGCCGCCCTGCTGAAATACAGACAGTTTTTCGGATTCTTCTTTCACATGGCTGTTAATGATTTCCGTAAACATCTCCTTAACTTCTCTGGTAAACGCATCGCTCTTAAACCACTCATCTTTCTTTGTAAAAATATGGCTTTCATAAACTTCCCCTTTGGGGATAATACTGCATCCCGCCCGAAGATTTCCCTGCTCGTCTAAAATCTCTTTCTTTGTGCGTCTATGCTTTCCCTGCTCATCATAAAACATATTTCTGGTAGCAATTTTCACTTCGGGATGTTCTAACATTTTCCGTTCGCTGAATACCAGATGAATATGATAATTCGTCATTGTTTTGTTATGATGAAGGGCAGCACTGCATTCCACACCATATCTTTTATGAAAACTCTCCGTAAAAAGCCTTACCACATCATCTGCCCTGTACTGAACAAAACTTTCGGGAAGTGCTATGATAAACTCCCGCCCTTCAATACATTTCCCTGTTGTTCCGCTTGCTTTAAAATCCAACTGATTCTCTCTTGCAAGATTCTTCCAGAACTCCGGTGTTGCCCCTTCTGTCTGATAGGTCGCATAAAGATGTTCCTGTCTTTTCGGATTGGAAATATAATCAATCCTTCCTGCCACATCAGACAGCTTGTTTTGTCTGATAAATGAATGTCTGCCTATAAGCATTCTCCTTTCCGGCTCTCGCCTGCTTTGCTGTGAGTAGGTGCATAGGCACCTGTTTACGAACTAACTGCCGTTTCCGGCACAAATAGCTCCCGGCAGGGCGAAATACCCTGAGTACAAATCTCTGATTTGTGCGATGGGTGTATTTCGCTCTCAAACGCCGAGGGCTTTATAAGGTGCTACCTTTCTCTACCACGTTTCGGCTTTTGCTTTTCATCTTGGGCGTATCCGCCCTTTTTATTTGCCCGTATCCGGGCTTATTTTTTATCCCTGACAGCAAACCGATTCTTTACTTTTCTATCTGATTTATTTCGGTATTCTTGCCCGTACATACTCCAGATCGCCGCAATAAGGTGTTCCCACCAGATACCATTCCATTGCAGGATTCATCTCCATTCTTGTCCGTACCCACTGGTCATCCACTAAAACTTCCATACACTCTCCGCAGTGAAATCCCGTATCAATCCATAAGTCCATTGACAATAATCCATATCTGCCATTTTCACAGTTATAACCTAATCTTCCTTCTCTCATTGCATGATTCTCCTTTCCAGATTTCTCCTTGTCTGCTATCCACAGGGGCGTGCCACGCTCCTGTTCTTATCATCAAGGAAGAATTACCATCGAAAACTCTCCGGCACTCCTCGTCTGTCCAGATACTCTTTTCTCGCCCGTTCCCGTTCTTCCTCTGTCGGGGCAGTTTTGAATTTTCCATACAGGTCACGCATGACCATCCTGTCTAATTTCTTCTCTAACCCCTGCTTAATTTCTTTTTCGCAGCTCTCATCTTCAACTAAGTGAAAGCGGAGCAACTGCATAAATAATTCCTGTGATATTTGCACATTTCCCATCTTATCCATCCTTTCCGTGACAGTACGTGACGGTATGTGACAGTCGTGACGGTTATTTTGATACCGCCCCTGCTGTCAAAAATACCGTCACAACCGTCACGTACTGTCACGCATTCTCTGTATTGTCTTTCCAAAATCTTAGTTTCCGTCCCTCATGGACACGCTCACTCCGAAATAGAATCCCATGTTCTGTATACAACCGTCCTGCAAGAACGTTCAGTTTTCTTGTGATAACGTGCGGTTGAATGTCCATATTTATCAAAGCGACAAGTGCTGTTGGCGAACCTTCCCAATAAGGATTGTCCTTCATAACAAGCTCTGCAATCTCATCCAGTAACGGCTCTGGCGGTTCTTTCCACAATTCCGTTTCTGCCTTTTGCAAATCCCACAACAAGGTTTCTGTATTGCGGATCAGATACAACTTCTGGTCTTGCTGATCTCTGCCTGATACTTCCAGTGTTGCGGCATTACCTGTCCGCTTTTCTTTCTGAAGAAGAAACGCCCCGTCTGCCGCCCCAAGCAATCCGCTTGTCCCGGAAATCATGTCAAACTTGTCATCCGCATTCTGCTTTCTTGTATGGTGTACGAGCAACAGACAAAGCCCATGAGCATCTGCAAAACTTTTCAGTCTTGCCATAATCTGATAATCATTTGCGTAACTGTAATTATCGCCGCCAACCTCACGCACTTTCTGAAGCGTATCAATGATAATCAGCTTCGTGTCCCTATGCTCTGCCACAAATCTTGCAAGCTGTTCATCCAGTCCATTTCCAAGCTGGCTGGCAGAAACAGAGAAGTAAAGATTATCGGTACTTTCTGTCCCGAACATCCGGTACAGACGCTCCTGCAAGCGGCGGTAATCGTCCTCAAGTGCCAGATACAGCACCGTTCCTTTTCGGGTGGGATAATTCCAAAGCGGTGTACCTGTGCTGACATGGTAGGCAAGCTGTGCCATCAGAAAGCTCTTTCCCAGTTTGGGCGAACCTGCAAAGATATAAGTGCCGGGGTAGAGCAGACCGTCAATCAACGGCTGCTTACTCCGATACTGTGTGTCAAACAGTTCATTCATGGAAATAGTCTGGAGATAGGACGGGTCTGATTGCAACTGCATTTCTCTCTGCAATTCCTCAAAACTCTTGATATTTCCACCATTCTCGGATATACTACTTGTAGTGTTTTTACGAATTGGCTGCTCCGTATCTGCGCCAACAGATACATCCGGGGCAGTCTTTTCTTTTTTATTTTCCATCCGTATCCTCTCCTTTCAGACCGCCCAGAATAACAGCGATCAGTTCAATGACATTCAGCAGTTCTTCATCCACACCGTTTCCTGCTTCAATCCGCTTTAATTCTGTGAGGACAGTGGCAAGTTCCGTTTTAAGTGCCTTGAATACTCTCGGATTGCCCTGTACCACCACATCCTGATTCAGACAGCGGCGGTAACAGTATTCCTGCTTTGGCAATCCCGATAAGGCAACCGCCTTGTTAATGAGTTCGTTTTCTTCGGGCGATACCCGAAACCCTACCGTAATGTTTCTCCAACGGTTTTTGTTATCTCTGTTCTTAGCTGACATTTTCAATATCTCCTTTCCCTAAATCGTCTAATCTATCTGCCATTTCCGTCTGTTTTGACGGGAACAGATGAGCGTACTGATAAGTGATGTCAATGCTTTCGTGTCCTACACGGTCTGCAATCGCCACCGCCGAAAATCCCATATCAATCAACAGACTGATGTGGCTGTGCCGTAAATCATGGATACGGATTCGCTTTACTCCTGCGGCTTTCGCACCTCTGTCCATCTCATGATGAAGATAGCTTTTTGTGACCGTAAAGATTCGGTCTTTCTTCTTCAATCCGTAAAGCATCTGCAAATACTCCTGCATTTCTTCACAGAGGAACTTCGGCATTTTGATAATGCGGTTACTTTTCTTTGTTTTCGGTGTGGTAATCACATCTTCTCCGTGTAATCGCTGATAGGACTTGTTGATTCTGACCGTTTCTTTCTCAAAATCGAAGTCAGCGGCAGTCAATGCCAGCAGTTCTCCTTCACGGATACCGCACCAGTAGAGCATTTCAAAAGCGTAAAAGGAAACAGGCTTGTCCATCATCTCGAATGAGAATTTCTTATATTCTTCTTTCGTCCAGAACAGCATTTCCTTATGTTCCTCACTTCCCATATTTCCCGCTTTAGCGGCTGGATTGGAACGCAGCTCATAATACCGCACCGCATGATTGAAGATAGCGGACAACTGATTGTGCAGTGTTTTCAGATAGGTCTGTGAGTATGGCTTTTTCTTCTCGTCCCGATAGGCAAGCATCTCATTCTGCCATGCAATGACCTCTTTTGTGGAAATCTCGCTGATTTTCAGCTTGCCGAAATAAGGTAAAATCTTCGTGCGGATGATATGCTCCTTTGTCAGCCATGTGTTCTCCTTCAGACGGCTTTTCATATCCCGGATATACAGTTCGGTAAAGGCTTCAAAACTCATATCCATATCCGAAGAGTTCTGCAACTGGAACATTCGCTCCCATTCCTGTGCTTCTTTCTTGGTAGCAAAGCCACGCTTGCATTTCTGCTTACGCTCGCCTTTCCAGTTTACATACCTCGCCATCACATACCATGTTCCATTGTCCTCGTTTTTGAATACCGGCATTATTCGTCCCCCTTTCCTGTTCCGTAGAGCCTTTCATAGAAATATTGACGGTTTACCCGTCCTGAAATGGTAATAAAGCCTTTTGCTTTCAGTTCCTCATTCAACTGACGGATTAGCTTGTAAGCATACGGCTTTGATACGCTTAGTTCCTGTGCCACTTCTTCGGCACAAATAAATCTGTTTTTCATATAATCAGTCCTTTCTTTTGTTTTTTATTGCCGTTCTATCCGAATGAAGTTCCAGCAGGTATTCCCTGTTCGGCACTGTGCTGTCTCGATATATCGTAATATGTCAGGCGCTCGCTTGCTATCTGGCAAGGTCTTTGCGGTTTATACTGTTCGGACGGTCATTTTGTTTTTATTAAACTTATTTGCTTAATTTTTAACTTATTATACTAAGCATATTTGCTTGTGTCAAGTGGCTTTTCGGAAAATATTAAGCTTTTTTGTTTTGTATTATCTTGACTTCTCCTAAACATATCTGCTATACTCATTGTAAAATACATACAAGGAGTGGACACGTTATGGCGATTGGAGAAAGAATACATTTTTTTCGCATTCTGCGTGGGATGACACAGAAATATCTTGGTACGATTGTCGGCTTTCCTGAGCGAAGTGCCGATGTACGTTTAGCACAATACGAAACTGGAACAAGAAAACCGAAGGCAGAACTTACTGCTGCACTGGCACAGGCTCTTGATGTTTCTCCTCATGCCCTCGATGTGCCTGATATTGACAGCTATATCGGACTGATGCACACTTTATTTACCCTTGAAGATTTGTACGGTCTGACTGTCAGTGAATCAGACGGAGAAATCTGTCTGAAAGTCGATACTTCCAAAGGCAAAGACGCTCACGAACTCCGGAAAATGCTGTATGCCTGGAAAGAGCAGGCTGACAAGCTATCTTCTGAAGAAATCAGCAATGACAAATACGATGAGTGGCGTTACCATTACCCGGAATTTGATACCACGCAAATATGGGCAAAAGTTCCATCACAGAAACTTAGCAACGCTCTGGTCGGAATGTTCCAAGACCAACTCAAACCAGATAAATAAATACGACAAAAAAGCCCTTAGCTATGAGTTTTTACCCACAGCTAAGGGCTTTCTAAATAATATGGATTTATTTGTTGCACAACCACCTGTCAATCATTCTCTAACCCTAAAACCACTGGATTACAAGAATAATGGCGCTCATGCAACTGTTATCAATTTGTTATCAAAAGACTTTTAAAAATGCTGCAAACCCGCATAAACGCTGGGTTTGAAATCTACATAGTCAGGAAGTCCGCCTACGTTGTGGTGGGACTTGATGACCGCTGACTTGTCAAGGCCTGACTCGATGACATCAGGATATATGGTTCCCTGTACGAGGAAGTCAACGGCACCGATCTTCTTGGCCTCCTCCTCGAATACACGGATGAATTCCTCGCCTATTATCTTTCTCTTTGCCTCAGGCTCGGTTACTCCGGCAAGCTTGCTGTAGAATCTGTCCTGCGCATTTACTCTGATGAAGTTCAGGTCGTAAGGTCCATCTGGTCCGAATACCGCCTCAACTTCGTCGCCCTCGTTCTTACGGAGAAGACCGTGGTCTACGAACACACATGTGAGCTGCTTGCCTATCGCCTTGGACAGGAGAACCGCAGCTACTGATGAGTCCACACCACCTGACAGGGCGCACAGCACCTTGCCATCGCCTATCTTGGCACGGAGACTCTCTATTGTATCTTTTACAAATGAATCCATCTTCCAGTCACCTGCACACTGGCATACATCCATGACAAATGCTCTGAGCATCTTCATACCTTCCTCGGTGTGCATAACCTCTGGGTGGAACTGAGTCGCATACAGCTTCTTCTCAGCATTCTCCATGGCTGCCACTGGGCATACAGGAGTGTAAGCTGTCTTCTTGAAGCCCTCTGGTACCTCTGCAATATAGTCTGTGTGACTCATCCAGCAGATGGTCTTGTCATTCACATCTGCAAACAGCTTGGATGTCTTGTCAACCTCAACCTCTGTTCTTCCATACTCGCTGACAGGGGCCGTGCTGACCTTGCCGCCCAGCAGATGAGCCATGAGCTGTGAACCGTAACATATTCCGAGAATAGGAATACCCAGTTCGAATATCTCCTTGCTGCAGCTAGGTGAATCGTCTTTGTATACGCTGTTTGGTCCGCCTGTGAAGATGATTCCCTTTGGATTCATCTCCTTGATCTTCTCCAGCGGCAATGTGTACGGATGTACTTCGGCATATACATTACACTCTCTTACACGTCTGGCGATCAGTTGGTTGTACTGTCCGCCAAAGTCCAATACGATAATCAGTTCCTTATCCATGTATATCTCCTTTGTTGCCTTTTATTACTTATAACAGATTTCTGAACATTTCCTAGTATAACACAATATGCAGCACTTTTGTGCTGCATATTATCTAAAAATTATGTTGTTTTAATTATTTATGCATTTTACATATACGATAGCATTCGAACAGATACTTCACTGACAAATTTATATAACGCAGTAACGTCATCTGCCCTGCCCACTCAATATTGAAATCTATTATATAACTATATTTATACCAATCTCTATCTTAATCCCTACTTTAGCTTCTCCTTCAGAACCTCAATACCCTTCTGGTACTGGCTGTCATTCTTGCCCTGGAAATCCTCATAGGTATAATCATCTGGAAGATCCACTTCAATATCAGGCGCAACACCCTTCTTGTGGATATCGTTGTCATCGTGTGTGAAATACTTCTGTGTCGTGAGCTTGATCGCTGTGCCATCACCAAGTGGTATAACACTCTGCACGATTCCCTTACCGTAGGTATTCTTTCCTACAACAGTTGCAGCCCCGAATTCCTTGAGTGCCGATGTAAGTATCTCTGACGCACTGGCACTGTACTCATTTGTCAGGACTACCATAGGCATATCGAGGTATTCATCATCTGTCGATTTATACTCGTCCACAACCTTGCCGGTCTTGTCCTTGATGGACACTATGGTTCCCTCTGGGAGCAGATAGTCGCAAATGTTTACGACCGTGGTAAGCATTCCACCCGGATCACTTCTGACATCGATCATCAGTGCCTGCATGCCCTCATTCTTGAGCTCCTCAACTGCCTTCTGGAAAAGCTCGTCTGTGTTGTCTATGAACTGCGTGATCCTCACATATCCGATCTTGTCGTCTATCATAAATGATGATACCGTGCTGTACTCAACGATCTCCCTGGTGATGGTAACATCATGGTAAGCCTTATCACGCTCCCTGTATATCTTCAGCGTAACATCAGTTCCAGCATCGCCTCTTATGAGTGATACGAGGTAGTCAAGATCATCGTCTGTAGTGATCTCGTGATCATCTATCTGTACAATAATGTCATCAGGCTGTATATCCACCTTCTCAGCCGGTGCACCCTCAAGGATATTTACCGCACGGACATATCCCGTATCCTCATCCTTGCTGACCGTAACTCCGATTCCGGCATACTCACCTGAATCATCCTCCTGCAGCTTGGCATACTCTTCCTTGGTGTAATACTGTGCATACGGATCGTCAAGGGATTCCATTATACCCTTGTATATGCCCTCCCTGATCGTATCATCGTCAATATCATTGTAATAATAATTGTCTATGATACTCTCGATCTTCGCTGTCTTGTCAAGTACGTCCGCATCCAACAGATTGCCATCATAGGTTATCTTAGTGGAACTGCCGGTTTTGCCGCTGAGTGTGCCACTGAACACACCTGATGTACCGCAGCCCGTCAGACCGATCACCGTACTTGCCAGCACCGCTGTCACTACTGTCTTCTTCAACATTTTCCTCATATCATTATCTCCTAACCTTGTATTGCCATCAAATACCTGAATCTCTCCATATCCCCTGCCCGGTCTACTGTCCAAGGAAGTCATGCGGATTGACATACGTTCCGTCTATCGACACTCCAAAATGGCAATGCGGACCTGTCGACACACCCGTACTTCCTGCCTTTGCTATGACCTGACCTTTCACAACCTTGTCGCCAACATTTACACATAGCTGTGAGTTGTGCATATATACCGTACATATTCCGCCGCCGTGGCTGATCATGACCATGTTGCCACCGCCGCCATTGTAGCAGGACATCACGACTGTGCCGGCCTCCGCCGCAACAATATCTGTTCCATAATCACAGCCTATATCAAGTCCCTGATGATATGTACTTGCTCCCGCTGTAGGAGCATCTCGGTAACCAAATTCATCCGTGATAACACCTCCGGTCGATACCGGCCACATGAATTTGCCCTTATATTTGGAGGTGTCGTATACCTTTCCATCTTTCGTATACGCACCCGTACCATTTGCATTTGCCTTGCCCATCTCCTGTCTGGATATCTCCGCGATACGTCTCTCGGCTTCCTCACGGGCCACAGTGAACTTGTTCATCAACGACTTCTGGGCTTCTATATCACCATCATATCTAGTGATCTCTTCCTGCTTCTGATCTATAAGGGTCTGCAGTTCAGCCTCGTTACCCTCCAGATCCGTCTTGACCGACTCCACCTGTCTGAGGTCAGATTCAAGCTGCGCCTCATAATTGGCTATATCTGTCTTGGTCTTGATCAGCTTTGCAAGCTGCCTCTGATCGTATTCCGATATCTGGTCTATATACTCTGATTTGTTCAGGAGATCGCTGAATGATATGGATTTGAGCAGGGCATCGACATATTCCGTCTCCCCCCCTCCTCATACAGATACTGTATTCTCTGCTTCATCGCCTCATACTGCTCATCCTCTGCCTTCTGAGCTTCATCCAGACTTTTCTGAGTTGTGTCTATCTCCGTCTGGAGCTCGTCTGTCTGCTCCTGCAGGCTCGTTATCTGAGTCTGGACGGATGTCATCTTGGCATCCAGATCCGCAACGTCCTGAACGATCTTGTTCTGCTGTTCCTCCAGAGAATCCAGAACGTCCTTGGCATTCTTCTCGTTTTCACTGGCATCATCCTTCTGACGCTCAGCCTCTTCCTTCGTCATGGCATATGCCATATTTCCCCCGGTCTGAGACGCAGCCATGCCCCCCATGACTACACATCCCGCAACAAGCAATGCCATCCTTCTGATATTTCCTTTTACATTGACTTTCTTTTTCATAATCTACTACTCCTTGTTATCCCCATCTAACAATTAACTAGTATATCTTATGTCGTCGTGCGTGAGCGCGATGACCTGCGCACGCATCAGCGTGCTTCATTATATTATATCGCCTGCCGGCTCAATGAGGGCAACCGGTACCATAGTCCTGAACAGATCCTGCTGGCTCACAAATGCGAACAGCGTTGTGACAACCTTGAACCTTCCGGCAACGTATGTCAGTATCTTATCATACATGTAGTACAGAAGGACCAGAGGTATAGCCGAACCGACCGCGCCTATGATCACACCCTCTATGATGAACGGTGCCCTTACAAATACATTTGTCGCACCGATCAGCTTCATGATCCCTATCTCTTCCTTTCGCACCGTGATACCTATGGTGATAGTGTTACTTATAAGGAAGATAGATACCAGCATCAGTATCACAACTATTCCTATGGATGCATATCCCACAAGGGATGACAGTGTCGTGATGCTGTCCGCAGTCACGTCAGAGCTCTTGACCTTTCTGACTCCTGAAAGCCCCTGGGCAAATGCCACGAACTCCGGCTGTCTTGATACATCCTTGAGCGTGATCTCATATGACGCAGCATTCTTTAACGGGTTATCTCCGCCAAATGCATTCTTTGCAACCTGTGGATCATCGTAGTTCTGATCTGCAAACTTGTCCCATGCCTCATCGGCTGAGATGAAATCCATCGTCTCAACATAATCGACCGTTCTTATCTGTTCACCTATGAGCTGTATGGTCTCATCTGACGCATCCTCGTCAAAGATACAGATATTGTAACTGTATTCTCAAGCTCCTGCATACCTGACTGGAAGTTTACAACCACCGCATATATGATTCCGAAAGAGGAACAGACATGATATGATGGTTCCCAGTGATGCAAGTGAGAACAGTATATTTCTTCTTATATTCGCAAAGCCCTGTCTGAGGACATAGAAAAATGTACTAATCTTCATCTATGTAGCCTCCTTCCTTCTCGTCGCTGATAATTATACCCTTCTTCAGGGTGATAACTCTCTTCTTCATCTCATTGACGATATCCTTGTTGTGGGTTACCACGACAACTGTGGTTCCTCTCTTGTTGATATCCTCAAGGAGGTTCATGATATCAAATGAGTTCTTAGGATCAATCTGCTGCTCACCACCTGAGAGCTCCTTCGGGTATGATTTGTACTTGTCTGCAAGTCCAACCAGCGTCAGCATGGCCGGAACACGTCTTCTGATGTATCTCGCCGGAGTCTGGATAACTCTCTGTGCAAATGCGACATTCTCGTATATAGTCCTGTCCTTGAGAAGCCTGAAGTTTTGGAATACAACACCGATCTTACGACGGATCTTCGGAATATTTTTTCTCTTTATCTTACCATAATCGTGTCTGCAACCTTGATCTTTCCAGAGGTTGGATCTAACTCCTTTAACAACAGCTTAATCAGCGTCGTCTTACCAGATCCGGAAGAACCTACGATAAACACAAACTCGCCTTTTTCTATCTTCAAACTTACATCGTTCAAGGCATACGTCTTACTCGCCGGATACCTCATCTTCACGTGACTCAGTTCTAACATCTTATTATCTCCTTTTGAGCGTATCTTTTAATACTCTAACGATTCCATGTACTTCATATATTTCACAACCATAAGGGCAATCTTGAAGGTAATGGCATCCTCGAATACCCGGAGGTCAAGTCCGGTACTCTTCTGAAGCTTATCCAGACGGTAAACCAAAGTATTACGGTGAATGTAAAGCTGACGGGATGTCTCAGATACATTCAGGCTGTTCTCGAAGAACTTGTTGATTGTTGTCAATGTCTCCTCGTCGAACTCGTCTGGTGATTTACCATCAAAAATCTCCTTGATAAACATCTTGCAAAGTGGAAGTGGCAACTGATAGATCAATCGACCGATTCCAAGATTGCTGTATGCGATAATCTTTCTGTCGCTGTAAAAGATCTTCCCTACGTCCAGTGCAAGCTTTGCTTCCTTATAAGAACGGGACACTTCTTTGATTTCGTTGACGATTGTACCGTATGCAACATTGACCGATGACATAGCTTCTGTATTCAGCATATCCACAATTACTTTTGCCGTCTTGCGCATGTCCTCGTAAGTCTCACTCGGCTTTATTTCCTTGACAAGAATAATATTCTTCTCGTCAACTGCCGTAATGAAATCCTTTGTCTTGCTGGAGAACAAGGTTCTGACTGTCTCCAATGCATTGGTATCCTTCTCCGTCTTTGTCTCGATAATAAACACGATACGTTTTACATCTGTCTCAATGTGCAGCTTCTTCGCACGGTTGTAAATATCCACCAAAAGCAGGTTGTCAAGCAACAGGTTCTTGATAAAGTTGTCCTTATCAAAACGCTCCTTATATGCCACCAGAAGATTCTGAATCTGGAAAGTTGCCATCTTTCCGATCATATAGACATCCTCGGCATCCCCTTTTGCCAGTATGACATATTCCAGTTCATTCTCATCATACACCTTAAAAAACTGGAAGCCACGAATCACCTGACTGTCCGCTGCTGATTCAGAGAATTTCACAACCTCATCCTCATACTCTTCCATTCCGCGCATAGTTGTCGCAAGTATCTTACCTTCGGTATCCATCACACAGAGTTCTACACGTGTAATTGACTTAATTCCAGTAACCGTATCCTGCAGTATCTGATTCGAAATCATTCGTCCACCCCTATTCTTTGTTGTGAATTTTTAAAAATTCTGTAACAAAATTGTAACATTTATATATTCTTCTGTCAATGTCAAATACTTTCCAATTATTCGACATTGCCTATACTCATACAAAGTACATTCTACACGAAAAATGCAAAAAAAAAAAGAGGAAACGCATAATTTTTATGCATTTCCTCTGAAAAATCACACTTTGTTCAAATTTTAGAACCAAGTACCTGACTAGTTGATGATGATCTCCTCTGTCTCCTTATCGAAGATGTGGATCTTGCTCAGGTCAAATGCGAACTGAACTGTGTCGCCAGGTCTAGCTGTTGTACGAGCATTTACTCTTGCGGTGATATCGAACTGGTCGATTGTGAAGTATAGGTATACCTCGGCACCAAGCATCTCGTAGATGTTGATTCTTGCATCGATAACACTCTCAGGTGAAGACTCGATGAAGAGCTGCTCATCATGAATATCCTCTGGACGGATACCAAGAACAACTTCCTTATCAAGGAAATCACCGCTGATAAGCTTCTGAGCCTTAGCATCAGGAACCTTGATTGAGTGAGAACCGAACATAAGTAATACGTCTGCTCCAGACTTAACAACCTTACAATCGATGAAGTTCATAGGTGGCATACCCATGAATCCAGCAACGAACAGGTTACATGGCTTGTCGTAGAGGTTCTGAGGTGTATCTACCTGCTGGATGATACCATCCTTCATAACTACGATTCTTGTACCAAGTGTCATAGCCTCTGTCTGGTCATGTGTTACGTAAATGATAGTTGTCTGCAGTCTCTGGTGAAGCTTAGAGATCTCAACACGCATCTGAACACGAAGCTTAGCATCCAAGTTTGAAAGAGGCTCGTCCATAAGGAATACCTTAGGCTCACGGACGATTGCACGTCCCATAGCCACACGCTGTCTCTGACCACCTGACAAAGCCTTTGGCTTTCTGTCAAGCAGATGCTCGATATCAAGAATCTTAGCAGCCTCATGTACCTGCTTATCAATCTTCTCCTTTGGTACCTTTCTAAGCTTCAGACCGAATGCCATGTTATCATAAACTGACATATGTGGATACAAAGGTAGCTGCCACACCTGACACGCCTGATGCGTTGAGCACTACTACTTTTGCATTCTTGCCATTTCCTGCATTTGCATCCTCTGTTGAAGCGTCCTGTGAGCTGTCATCCGCTGATGTGTCTGAGCTGTCTGCAGCATCGCCTGAACCTCCAAATGTAGGATCTGACGGATCTGACTCCTCAGTCACAATGCTTGTCTTATTGCCCGTGTCCGATGCGTCTGATTTCTTGCTCTTGCTGACGGTTCGTGCAAGCAGTACGAGCATGACAACTATAGCCACTGCAAGTATGATAACCGCTGCTCTGAGCATTGTATCTAAGAATAATTTCATTACTTTCTTACCCATTATATAGCCTCCATCTCAATATAAATGTATATTCTCATTTGTTAACAAAAACAACTAGAGTATACCAAAGTGCTTTTTTATTTTCAACATTTAATTCGCATGATATACTAGAATTAAATTTTTGTTCACAAATAGCGGAGGTACAGATTTGAAAACAGCGATAATAATTGGCGCCTCGACAGGCATCGGAAGGGCGACAGCACTGGCGCTTTCAGGCAAATATAACAGCATATCTATCACTTCATTCAAACACAAAGAAGAGCTTCTCTCTCTGAGAGACGAACTTATGGCAAAAGGCTGCATCTGTTACTGTGAGACCGGAGACGCCGGGGATATGGAATTTATGGAGAAGTTTATACAAAATACCATAGATCATCTCGGCAGCGACATCGATCTCCTCATCAACAATGCCGGCATATCTTATGTGGGGCTTATAAACGATATGACCGCACAGGATTTTGACAGAACCATGAAGTCAAATGTGTACTCGGTTTTCAATAGCTGCCGACTCGTGGTTCCTCACATGATCCAGCACCACAAAGGACACATAATCAATATCTCGTCCGTGTGGGGAAATGTCGGTGCGTCGTGTGAGGTCGCATATTCAGCCTCCAAGGGTGCTGTAAATTCCTTCTCAAAGGCTCTTGGAAAGGAGCTTGCTCCAAGCGGTATAACCGTCAACGCCATAGCATTTGGCGCAATTGACACCTCCATGAACGGTCATCTGTCACCGGAGGAACGCCAGATGCTGGAGGATGAAATACCTGCAGGAAGAATGGCCAAACCTTCTGAAGCGGCAGATTTCATTGTGCACATTGCCGAGTGTGGAGAATACCTGAATGGTCAGGTGATCACATTTGATGGCGCATGGCAATAGGTGCTTTTCATCAAATTTTACAACAGTATAGGCAATTTCGTCCAAATTTCTATTGCTTAATTGTATATATTGCATTAGAATATTTTATATATGTTATAGAATCGGGGTTATAAAATGGGATTTGGATTTGGGAAAAAGAAGAAAAATATTTCATCGGACACAACTCCCGCCGCCGCAGATATCAAGACTACTCTTGACGAGGACGGCAATGTGGAGATTGTTTCCAAAAACTTCAAGATGAAGCCGACACAAAAGCTGGCGGAGCAACCATCCAGTGAAGGGGACACTTGGATCTGCTGGGGATGCGGACAGCCTACGGATCAGGATATCTGTCCTGTCTGCGGTAAGAAACGCACAAAGTAACAACACACACACACAAGGGGCTGTGAAAAACTCGATTGAGTTTTTCGCAGCCCTTTTTACTTTATTGCAATGCGGTCACTGCGCATCGCTTACATTTATTTTCTCTACACTCTGCTAAAATGTGATTCCAAGAGCATTTATTATGAGTCCCCCCCCAAGTCCTGCAGCATACAGCACCACTGCTATCCTTATATTCTCCACAGGTCTATGCCTGTTCATCCTAAAGAGCACCACAAGGCCTACTCCTGCACTCACCAGAAGTCCTGACATCATAGCACCCGCGCTGAGTATTCCCTGAAGATACAGCTCGGTTATTATGACTGATGCCGCACAGTTAGGAATAAGACCCACCAACGCTGCTGCCGCCTCTCCAAGCACAGGCACATCATTGAATATGCGGGCTATGGATTCCTCTCCTACAGCCTCTATGATCACATTTATCACAAGTGAGAATATAAATATAAATATCGCAATCTTTGCAGTGTGCACCAGAGCAGATCTGAATATTCCACCCTCGCAGTCGCAGTGTTCCTGTTCGCACACCTCATGGATATTCTTCTCTCCCAAATGTCCGTGGTCGTGACTGTGCTCATGGACATAGTCATGCACATGTCCCTTTCCTTTCTTCTCAGCAGCATCCTTATACACTATATTCTGTGTGTGTATGGAGCTTTCTGCCGCTTTTGCAGTGTCACTGTGCACATGTCCGCCATGGTGTTCGTGTTCATCATGTCCGCCATGTCTGTGGACTGGATCTATCTTCTTTACCTGGACCGGCTTTCTCAGTCTGTCCAGCACAAATCCTACTATATAGCCTGTTATTACGGCTATGACCGCCTTTGTCGCAAGGATCTTCACTATTGTCCCCGCGCTTATCGCGTCATTTGACAGCATGATCGGCAGCATCTCGTCCGAGGTTGACATGAACACGGCTATGAGCACGCCCGCCCCTATCACGCCTCCGCTGTACAGGTTGGATGCCATAAGTGAAAATCCGCACTGTGGCACTATTCCCAGCACTCCGCCAATCAATGGCCCAAGCTTCTCTGCCTTTCCAAGCACATGTGCCTGTCGGCCTGCAGTTTTTCTCTCAAGCCACTCCATGACCACATAGGTGATGAGCAGAAACGGGATGAGCTTCACCGTATCAAACAGTGCATCCTTAAATGAATCTATAAGCAATTCCTTCATATTATAAAACACTCCTTCTCAGATCAGCACTCGTAGATATTGTACCCACAATTGTCCTGACTGAATCCAAAATACTCCTCGTTGGTCATATCCATGAAATAGCTGCATATCACCCTGCATATTCCGTTATGGCAGACAAACAGTACCGACGAATCCGGATAGGTCTCGCGGGTTTCAATTATAAGATCGTACGTTCTCCTGGCAATATCCATCATGGATTCTCCACCAGGATATCTGTATGCGAACATTCTTTTATTGTTCAGGAAATCCCTGTCGTCCCTCTGGACACCCTCATAAACACCGTAATCCTGTTCTATAAGCCTTTCATCCGTAAGTACCGGCAAATGCTTTCTCTCCGCCACCGCTCGTGCTGTCTCCTGTGCCCTGGAGAGCGGCGATGCTATTATCACGTCAATAGAGCAGCTATCCAATCTCTCTGCAAGGAGCTGTGCCTGCTGAAGTCCTTTATCTGTAAGAGGGGAATCTGTCCTGCCACAGACCTTATTAAGTCTGTTCCATTCCGTCTCTCCGTGTCTTGCAACATATAACTTCATATGTTTTCTCCTTCCAGTCATATTGAATATCTGCTCTTTCTCCCAACTGTGTATTAACTACAAAAATCTCATGTCTTTATAATATTAAGCATTTTTGCAAATTAATCAACTGTTTTCGGCTATTAAAGCGTCTGTAATTATCTTCTATATGCTCATGCTGTCTGAGCTCGAACTATTGTCTTTGTTCTGTGAACTGCCATTTGCGCTGTCATTCTGCCCATTATCTGAATCACCATCCGGTCTCTGCATATTTCCATCATCTGAATTGCCACCTGGTCTCTGCATATTTCCATCATCTGAGTTGCCGCCCGGTCTCTGCATTCCGCCATTATCTAAATTGCCGCCCGGTCTCTGCATTCCGCCTGAGCCCTCGCTGTATGTAATATCATCCAGTGTAAATGTACTGTTCTGGTCACCGACAGTCAAAGTGTAGTTATCACCCTGTTTCATGTCTGATGTGCTGATAACAACCGAGTTAAATTTCTTATCCACCCTATAGCTGAGCACCTCCTTGCCATCTGAATCAGTAAGTGTGATCGTTTCGCCGGCGTCAACCCACTCATCAAAGTTAACAAGAGCCGAGCACTGTGTGGACTCATCTCCAAATCCCTGTGCCATACCAGAACCACCCACAGCCACGATCTCGCCGCCTGTTATCGCAGCACAGATTCCGTAGTCCATCGCGCCATTGCCATTGTCCGAAGGGCCAAGTACATACACGCTGCCTCCTGTAATTCCAATGCAGCCGTTGGAGTCTATTCCATCACCGTTGGCATTTATATTTATCGTTCCTCCTGTTATAAGAATATATGCATCATTGTCGGCATCCATGTCCACCTCCGCCCATACCTGGGCCGCCTCCAAAACCATCATGGTTGTCTCCCGAGCCTGAGCTGTCTCCAAAACCATCATGGTTGTCTCCCGAGCCTGAGCTGCCTCCAGCTGCATTGAAGCCGTCATCACTGGATATCACATCTATATCACCGCCAGTCACAAGGATCTTATCCCCCTCTACCCCCTCACAACTCTTAGATACATCTATATCTCCACCAGTTATTATCAGAAGTCCCTCCGCATGGATCGCGTCATCGCCAACCGATATGTTGATATCTCCGCCTTCTATATATACATATCCATCCTGCTGGTCGTCATTTCCCGCATGTATACCATCCTCATCACAACTCAGGTTAAATGTTCCATCCGCAATTCTCACGCTATCCTTGCCGTTCAGGCAGTGGTCCTGACTGTATATGGTATAAGTGCCGCCTGTAACCACCAAGTCATCCTTGGACACGATTCCATGTCCCGTGTTATCCTTGACCGTCAGGCTTCCAGTGCCATTAAGTGTGAGATCACATTTGGCAAATATCACAGCGTCCACATTATTGTCATCCGTCTGGACGTAGTCTCCGGATACCGTAAGACTGTTCCCTGCCCCTTCCGCCAACGTAACAAATACCTTGTCAGCGTTCTTTGCATATATAGCCGCATAGTCCGCAGCCATGATCGATACTCCGTCAAGTACAAGTTGAACCTTATCATCATCGCCCGCATCCACCACGATGGTGCCGTCTGTGAGTGTCCCTGACAGAACGTATACACCGGCCGCTTTGATAGTCACCACTCCATCCTCGATCTGAACATTTGAACTATTACATGCGGCTGTCTTTCCCGATAATGTTATCTTTACAGCCTCGCTCTCATCATAGTTTCCCGCCAGATCCCGCTTCGTGAACATATCTGTTATATCTATAGCCGCATCGCTCATGGCTTCATCTATAGCCGCCTGCATTTCCTCCACAGTCATCTCTGTCTTTACACTGGTATTCTCTGCATCCGCACTGCCATTTGGGCTTTCTTTATCAGCGTCCGTCTCTGTGCTCACATCACTTGTCACCTCAGTATCAGAAGTCGAGCTTGTGCTCTGGCTGGTTGAACATCCGGCAAGCATTGCCATGCACATGGCCGCTGTCAACCCTATAGCCAGACATTTGCGGATTCCCGCTATATGTCTCATATATTTATTCTTCCTCATACGATCATCTCCTTACTAAGTATCTGCCTTATCAACTGACTTCTACAATGTCATGTCCCCCGAATCCACCTGCGCCAGCATGATCTCAAGGTTGCCATTTCTCACTCTGAGCTTATCTATCATATCCTTCTGATTTGTGTGCTTCTTAAGCTTCACCACATATGTAAGCTTGAACAGGCTTCCCATGTTGGTCGTCTTCACATTTATCAGTCTGTAATTGTCTGTACAGTCGGCAAGTATCTCATCAAATGCCTCTGTATAGTCGAGATTTTCAGGCACGGTGATCTTCAGGGCTCTCTCTTCATCCCTTCCGCCGCCAAATCCAGTAAGGCTGCAAATGAACATCGCTCCGCCTAGTATGGTGGCAAATAATACTGCATATCCTATAAATCCCATTCCGGTCACAAGTCCAGCTCCCATCGCAAGGAATATGGCGCATATCTCCTTTGCCGAACCTGGAACCGATCTGAACCTTACAAGGCTGAATGCACCTGCCACAGCAACACCCGCGCCAACATTGCCATTTACCATCATGATCACCACGCACACAACCGCAGGTATAAGTGCCAATGTCACCAGAAAACTCTGGGTGTATTTACTTCTGAATGCGTAAACCAACGCAAGGAATACTCCTATTATAAGGGATACCGCTATGCAGGTCAGAAACTCCTGCACTGATATCGTTGTCGCCGTTCCAAATATACTGTCAAATAATCCTGTCATCTTCTATCTCCTCCTGTCTATGTTTGCCACTTTATCATTTACATAATTCGTCTTTTTTAGTTTCTGGCTTTAAATGTATATGATCCACTTATGTCAGCCTACCATCTGTTTATACGCCTCTCCATACTTTGAAAATGACGTCTTGTATGCTCCATACTTTGTCAGCAGATGTGACAGCCACAGCGGGAACCCACCTGCCATCTTGATCTCCATCAACACCTTATATTCTGGTACGACCTTGTGCCCATATGGTTCTTTCTGAAGTGTCAGATCATCATTCTGCCACAGTATATTGTAATCAAACGTGATCCTGAGCTCCGGATCATCTATCCCTTTGTAGGAATCTCTCTCATACGAGAGAACCACCGCAGGCTCCAGATCTTTGTATACCTGCATGAAATAATCGATCTCTCTGCCGATCTGACAATCCTTGTGCAGCGGCTGGCCGCCCACCAGATAATCCATAGCCTCCTGTTCAGGCACCTCCAGCCTTCTTTTGTACACAACAGATTTGTATTTCTTCTTGAGCTCAATAAAACCTCTGAATCGTCATCCGGGACTCCATAGCTTCTGAGCCTGAGCTTTTCTTTGTAAACCGGCTTTTCTATGGAGTCTCTGATGAGCCTGTGGGAAGGAGTGTCGAAATATATGTTAATGATCTGGCTATGTGCAAACCTGTCCGGTTGCATATACCTTATCATTTCGCTCATTATCTGCTCGTACTGTTCTCTATCTAACATGTACTTAAGTTCATATCTTTTAAACGTGTTGTCTGCCATAAGCATCATCCTTTCTTTACCTTATTCCCTCTTGATGATGCTATAATAGCCTGTAAAACTTAAACGAACTTTAAATATAAAAAATTGTCTTCGGTGACTCCTGTTGGTGTGTATTCTCTACGTTGTATATCCAATCGGTAGTGTCGGCGACCGAACTTTGACGCTTCTGTGCCGCCGCAGAGAGCTAGGCGCCCTTATCGTGCTTGGCGCGGCGTGCACGATGGAAGCAAAGTCAAAGTGAGGGTAGACATATACAACATAGAGATTACACCAACAGGAGTCACCGAAGACAACTGCAACGCAAAAACGCCCATCTGCGGATCACTCCACAGATGGACGTCTATAGTCTTATATTATAATCTTATGTCTAGTTGATTTGAAGATGTGGCTCTCGTCAAATGCTTATGATTAGCAAACACCCTGAGCAAGCATAGCGTCTACAACCTTCTCGAAACCAGCGATGTTAGCACCTGCAACATAGTCTGCGTTTCCGCCAACTGTCATGTCGTATCTCTTAGCAGCATCTGAAATGTTAGCGTAGATTGTCTCCATGATTCCCTTAAGCTTTCCATCAACTTCCTCGAATGTCCATGAAAGTCTCTCGCTGTTCTGGCTCATCTCCAGAGCGGAGGTAGCAACACCACCTGCATTGGCAGCCTTACCACCAACGAAGAGAACACCATTCTCCTGAAGGTACTTTGTAGCCTCAAGAGTTGTAGGCATGTTAGCGCCCTCTGTTACTGAGATAACGCCGTTTGCAACAAGCATCTTAGCATCGTCAAGGTCTAAGCTCGTTCTGTGTAGCACATGGAAGAGCAAGGTCACACTTGATTGACCATACGCCGTGATCATTTGCATCCTTCTTTACATGGTACTCAGCTGATGGTCTAGCAGCAGCATAAGCATCAAGACGTGCTCTCTTAACTTCCTTAACTTCCTTAAGAAGTGCAACATCAATTCCTTCTGGATCATAGATCCAGCCTGTAGAATCTGAACATGTAACACACTTAGCACCTAACTGATGTGCCTTCTGGATTGCGTAGATTGCAACATTACCAGCACCTGATACTGCACAAGTCTTGCCTGCGATATCAATGTCATGATCCTTTAACAGTGCGTTTGTAAGGTAAAGCAGTCCGTAACCAGTAGCCTGTGTACGGGCAAGTGATCCACCATATGTAAGTCCCTTACCTGTAAGAACTCCCTCGAAAGATCCACGGATTCTCTTGAACTGACCGAACATGAAACCGATCTCTCTAGCGCCTGTTCCGATATCTCCAGCTGGAACATCGACATCAGCACCGATATACTTGCAAAGCTCTGTCATGAAGCTCTGGCAGAATGCCATGATCTCTCTGTCGGACTTACCCTTGGGATCAAAATCGGAACCACCCTTACCGCCGCCGATTGGAAGTGTTGTAAGTGAGTTCTTGAAAACCTGCTCGAAACCAAGGAACTTAATGATACCAAGGTTTACTGATGGGTGAAGTCTGAGACCTCCCTTGTATGGTCCAATGGCATTATTGAACTGTACACGGAAACCTCTGTTTACCTGAACCTGTCCCTTATCATCTACCCAAGGAACTCGGAACATGATCTGACGATCCGGCTCTGTGATTCTCTCAAGAATCGCATTCTTTCTGTATAAGCTCCTCATTTGCATCGATCACAGGTCTTAAAGAATCAAGAACCTCTGTTACTGCCTGTAAAAACTCAGGCTGATCTGCGTTTTTCTTCTTTACTACTTCGAGTACTTCATCAACATATGACATAGTAAAAATCCTCCTAAACTGATTATATATCGTGACCTGTTAATTATTTTCTGACCACGCTCCCTATTATAGTATAGGAAATTAAGATTGTAAAGAAAAAACTTGTGAAATCTAAGTATTTTTTGTTTTTGCTTAATTTTCCCCTGTTTTTATCAATTAAGCTTATTATTTATAAACATTCTTCTTGTTTTGGGGTATTTCCCGCTGAGTTAAACGTCTAAAGTCTTTTCGACACAGTTTTCACTTTTTACTTCTTCTCCTCATCGTGGTGAAGATCATTCTTCCAGTATCTGCATCTGTGCTTTACATTTGTGGAGAATACGATCTGAGTCTTGGTCTTGCCAAATCTCTGAAGTTCACCAACAAAATGATCGAGATCTGCTGTTGTCTTGAAACGTACCTCAATGAGCATTGAGTAATCTCCTGTCACACAGTTGCACTCCACAACATTTAACACGCTGTCTATATATGGATAGAACTCAGCCTTCTGCTCAGGTGAAACCTCCAGATTGATAAATGCCTTGATATAATGACCCATAGCCTCCGGGTTGAGCTTGGTCGTAAATCCCTCAAGCACGCCCTCGGCAAGCATCCTGTCTATTCTTGTTCCAACTGCTGTAGGTGACATGGACACCTCAGCACCTATATCCTTGAGTGATACACGTGCATTGTCCTGAAGCATGGCAAGTATCTTCTCATCCACCTCATCCAGTCTGTAGTATATCAGTTCTTTCTTTTCCATAAGATGTCTTCTCCTTCTCACTTTCTAAGGCAATTACAATATTATCCTACATAACCGCAATTGTCCTTTTCCCTATTCAAGCACCTTATCTCGTGGTGCAACTTGTGTTTCACAATCATATTAGCATATTTACTTAAGATTATAAATGTGTAGTGTCATTATATACCCTGCTCTGCGCAAATTACAACCTGATTTTTATGTATATTTACCGTTATACCCAACCTGGATTTTTACCCATAAGTTTTCGTCATTTTACGATATAATTATCCTCAAGCCAGTGCGCCACCCCATCCTCATCATTTGATGATATAACCGATGTGGCATACCTTTTTAGCTGTTCATCAGCATTTTGCACTGCGTAGCTTTCGTCAGCAAGTTCAAACATATCTATATCATTCCTGCCATCTCCAAAGGCAACCACCCTGTCGCATTCCAGAAGTTCCTGCAACTGTTTTATTGCATTTGCCTTAGATGCTGCAAACGGCATGATCTCCAGCCATTGTTCATCTGTATAAATGTCTTTCTGATATACACAGTGAAATTTATCCTTATACTTATCGTACAACGGTTTTAATTTTTCCGGACTGTCAATGCAGGTTATGTAGAAAATATCTCCCACTTTCAAGTTCTCTGCTGACTTTACGATATTTGTCCTGACATCCCCCTGCCTGCTGAGCAGAAATTTCTTCATACCATCTGTGCACAGCTCCGGAACATACGAAAATTTCTCCTTGCCATCTATCCGCGCATACACTATCGGAAATATCTGATTACCGAACAGATCGTCAAGCACTGATCCTACCGATTCATCAAAGTAATTTGCAGCAAGGACTTCACCGGTAACATTGTCTACGATAAACGCCCCATTGTATACGATCAGTGGAATTTCTGCCCGCAGTCCGCTTGTCACCTTCTTAGCTGTGATAAGGGAGCGCGCCGTGGCATAAGAGAATATCATTCCTCTATCTGTCAGATTATTGATTACACTGTTTGTATACTCGGATGTGGTCTCATTGCTGCGAAGAAGCGTACCGTCCAGATCTGATACATATAAAGTTTTCATGTTGTCACCCACCTATCACAATTTTTCTGCAATACATACTATATTTCTACAACTCACACATTTTCATACAACGTGCATTATTTCTTATAATGCTTTCGTTTTCCCACAATTCACTCGATTTCCTACTACCCACTAGATTTTCAATTTTCTACTACATACTAGTTTCCATAACACTCTATCTTCTGTACAGGATTTCCACATCGCCGTCCACAAATCCAGCGGCAACAGCCTCGTACTTCTTAAGTTTCTCAGCATATTTTCCTTCTGCGAGATACTTTCTGATCATCTCACAGGAAATATCAAGTATCTTCTCCCAGCCTACACCCTGCTGCCATTCGTACAGATCTTCCCCTGTCGTGAACTCCTCGTAACAATTCCAGTCCTCGTCCTCCTCGTCAAAATAAGTTGAACTTATCAACTGGATCGACCAATGCAAGTCCACCTCTTCATATATATTGAAGTTGATCGCCACCCCCGGCAGCGGCATATTCTCATCTAAAATTCTGTCTAACCATTTTGCAAATTCATCATACATAACTAATCCCCGTATATAAAACAAAGCTGATGTGAAGTATTCTCTATACACATCAGCCTCGTTTTATGACTCTATATAATTATTACTTGTTGTTCTTGATGTACTCATCAATTCCCTTTGCACCAGCTCTGCCAGCTTCCATTGCAAGGATAACTGTTGCAGCACCGGTTACGGCATCGCCACCGGCATATACGCCTTCCTTGGTTGTCTGTCCGTTTGCCTCTTCTGCAACGATACACTTCCACTTGTTTGTCTCAAGTCCCTCTGTTGTAGATGAGATAAGTGGGTTTGGTGAAGTTCCAAGTGACATGATTACTGTGTCAACGTCCATTGTGAACTCTGAATCTGGAATCACAACAGGTCTTCTTCTGCCTGATGCGTCTGGCTCACCGAGCTCCATCTTCACACACTTCATACCGCATACCCAGCCGTTCTCATCCTCAAGGATCTCTGTTGGGTTTGTGAGGAGATCAAATATGATTCCCTCTTCCTTAGCATGATGAACCTCCTCAACTCTGGCTGGGAGCTCCTCCTCTGAACGTCTGTATACGATATGCGTCTCAGCGCCAAGTCTGAGTGCTGTTCTTGCTGCATCCATAGCAACATTTCCACCACCGACAACGGCAACCTTCTTACCTCTCATGATAGGTGTATTTGAATTCTCGTCAAATGCCTTCATGAGGTTGCTTCTTGTGAGGTACTCATTTGCTGAGAATACGCCGTTGGCATTCTCGCCTGGGATACCCATGAACTTAGGAAGTCCTGCACCTGATCCGATGAACACTGCGTCAAATCCCTCATCCTCAAGGAGTGAGTCGATTGTGACTGACTTTCCTACTACTACATTTGTCTCTATCTTAACACCAAGTGACTTGATGTTCTCGATCTCCTTGGCAACTACCTTCTCCTTTGGAAGACGGAACTCTGGAATTCCGTATACGAGAACTCCGCCCGGCTGGTGAAGTGCCTCGAATATAGTTACATCGTAACCCATCTTTGCAAGATCTCCGGCTGCTGTCACACCTGAAGGGCCTGATCCGATGACCGCCACCTTGTGACCATTCATCTCCTTTGCAGGCTCTGGCTTGATTCCGTTCTCACGGGCCCAGTCAGCAACAAATCTCTCAAGCTTACCGATGGATATCGCCTCACCCTTGATTCCTCTGATACACTTCTGCTCACACTGTGTCTCCTGTGGACATACACGGCCACATACAGCAGGAAGTGCTGATGACTCGCTGATGATCTTGAATGCCTCAGCGAAGTTGCCTTCCTTGACCTGAGCTATAAATCCAGGGATATTGATAGATACAGGACAGCCATTCATACATGGGGCGTTCTTACATCCTATACATCTTGAAGCCTCAGCCATAGCCTCCTCTTCATTATATCCGTAACAAACCTCTTCAAAATTCTTTGCACGTACCTGTGGCTCCTGCTCGCGAACCGGCACTCTCTTCCAAACATCTACTTCTATAGCCATTACTTGTCACCTCCACAGTTTCCACATCCGCCATGATGTGTATCGCCCTCTTTTGCTGCAAGGAATGCTCTGCCCTCTGCAGTCTTGTAGAGCTGCTGGCGCTGCATAGCCTCCTCAAAGTTCACCTTGTGACCATCGAACTCTGGTCCGTCTACACACGCAAACTTAACCTCTCCGCCTACTGTTACACGGCAGGCACCACACATACCTGTTCCGTCTACCATGATAGGGTTAAGGCTGACAACTGTAGGGATCTCAAGCTCCTTTGTGAGCTTACATACGAACTTCATCATGATCATAGGTCCGATGGCAACACATACATCATACTTGTTGCCAGCGTCTACAAGTTTCTGGATCTCATTTGTAACGACACCCTTGCTTCCATATGAACCGTCATCTGTTGTGATATACAGGTTGTCGGCTACCTTCTTCATCTTGTCCTCAAGAATGATGAGTGACTTGTTTCTTCCTCCGATGATGACATCAGCATCGATGCCCTGCTCATGGAGCCACTTTACCTGTGGGTATACAGGTGCTGTTCCAACACCACCTGCAACGAAGAGGATCTTCTTTTTCTTGAGTTCTTCTATATCCTCCTTGCAGAACTCTGATGGACATCCAAGTGGTCCAACAAAATCCGCAAATGAATCTCCAGCCTTCTTATTCTTCATCATCTCTGTAGCAGCTCCAACTACCTGGAATACTATAGTGATGGTTCCGTCCTCTCTTGAGTAATCGCAGATAGTGAGAGGGATTCTCTCTCCATCCTCAGAACCTCTGACAATTACAAACTGTCCCGGAAGACATTTATTTGCAACTCGTGGTGCAACCACGTCCATGAGGTATATGGTCTCTGTCAACTGTTCAACCTTAGTAATCTTATACACTCTGTGCTCCGTCCTTTCCGACAGTCAAATTCTGACTGTTATGATCATTTTATTCTGTAAATGGGTGCAAACGCCCCTATTTATACACGTACGTACTTAATTTAGCAAAAAATATCAACAAAATCAAGGTATATGTAAAAATAGCACTGTTCTAAAAATTATCCTCAGGTGCAAAAAATCCCGCCAAAAGAGAAATTTTTCTCTCTGGCAGGGACTATTATATCTTACTTTATATTACTGTCTCTTTCTCTTCGCCTTGGCCTTGAGTGCTTCCTCTTTCCGTCTCTCGTTCTCCTGAATTATAAGCTTCTTCATTCCCTCCAGCTTTTTCTGGTTCAGCCTTATCTGCTCAAGCTCGCTCTCCGCTGCCTGCTGTGCCTCTTTGCTCTGGAAGGTGACAAACTTGTCAAATGCTCCCGGATAGGCAAATGTCTTTTCTACATTATTATAAGAAAATACAATTCTTATATGGCTTCCATCACATTCCATCACACTGCCTTCACCAAACTTCACATGGTTTACTTTTTCATTCTCAAACATTATTACATCCTCCTATCCATATTATTTCCATCTATAATACTGTTAAAACAAACTCACTAAAATTACGATATGATGCACCTGTCTGTTTCGATCTGCAAGGCTGACTCTGTTCACTATGTGTTCTTCCTGCTACTAATTATACTGTAACAAAAAAATCGGCACTTTTTCCAGTTAAAAATGCCGACTTTTTTTATTTTCGTGAAAATAGTCACTACGAGTCATGGTTTTTGTTCATTATTGATTTCTCAAACACATGAACCATACAAAAATGTACTCATATTTTTACCAAGCCATATTGTGCACTTTTATCTATCTTGCATTTGCTTTGAGAAGTTCCGCAACCTCCGTCTCTGTTGCAAGTGAGAGTGCCTTTGCTGCCAACTCATCTGCTTCAGCCTTCGACCACTTGGCTATCGTTCCTCTTGTCGCAAGGACTGAAGTGGCACTGACTGAAAACTCTCCCAGTCCAAATGATATGAGGAGAGGTATGAGCAACGGATCTGCTGCCGCCTCACCGCACATGCCTACCATGATGCCCGCTGCATTTGCCGCCTCGATGATATTCTTCATGGAGCGGAGAACTGCAGGATTGTAGGACGAGTACAGATACGCAACCTTTGCATTGCCTCTGTCGACCGCCATGGTGTACTGTGTCAGGTCATTTGTGCCTATACTGAAGAAGTCTGCCTCCTTTGCGAGCAGGTCTGCTATGAGACTTGCCGCAGGCGTTTCTATCATTGCACCGACCTGGATATCCTTATTGTATGCTATATTCTCTGCATCAAGCTCAGCCATGAGCTCCTTAACAAGAGCCTTCACGCTTCTGATCTCATCAACACATGTGACAAGCGGTACCATAATCTTGATATCGCCAAATGCACTTGCGCGGAGAAGTGCCCTCAGCTGTACTCTGTATGAATCTTTATTCTGCAGACAATATCTCACTGCTCTGAAACCTAAGAACGGATTGTCCTCTTTCTCAAGTCCAAGGTATGGGATATCCTTGTCACCACCCACATCAAGGGTTCTGATGATGACTTCTCTGCCCTCCATGGTCTCGGCAGCCGCCTTGTACGCCCGGAACTGCTCTTCCTCAGATGGGAGCTCCGATGCGCCCATGAACAGGAACTCTGTTCTGAAAAGGCCAACGCCCTCTCCATCACATGCAGCAACCTGCTTTGCATCCTCCGGATTACCGATATTGCCATACAGATGTACCTTTACACCGTCAGCTGTGACTGTGTCTTTGCCTCTGTATACCTCGAGAAGTGCCTTGTCGCTAAGATACTTCTCTCTCTTTGCCTGATATTTCTCTATCTCTTCCTGGGACGGATCAAGTATGCAGATTCCATCGCATCCGTCAACTACTACTGTCATGCCATCCGAAACCTTGTCAACTATTCCGTCCACACTGAGTACCGCCGGTATCTCAAGTGCCCTCGCAAGAATAGCTGAGTGGGATGTCTTGCCACCAACCGCAGTGATGATTCCTGCCACATTCTCCTTGACGATTCCCGCTGTCATGGATGGGGTGAGATCCTCAGCCACAAGAATCGTTCCGGCTGGAACCTCTGATATGTTCACGTCCGGCGTGCCAGTAAGTATCTTGAGCATTCTCACCTTGATGTCGCCGATATCCGTTGCTCTCTGTCTTGTGAGCTCATCATCCGCCATCTGGAACATTCCTGCAAACATGTCACATGTACTCTCAAATGCCGCCTCTGCACAGGTTCCGCTCATGATGGCACCTTTTGTTATCTCATCCATCCCCGGATCTGTGAGGAGAAGTATGTGTCCTTCAAGTATCTCGGCATTGTGCTCTCCGACACTCTCCTTCATAGCCTCTGCCATGGCATGAGTCTTCTCTGTAAATGCTGCAACTGCATCGTCATATCTCTTGATCTCTGCATCTGTATCTGTGATCGTTCTGTTCTCATATTCCGGCTTTGCGTCAGATATGATCACAACCTTTCCAACGCCGTAGCCGGCTGAACCCGCGATTCCTTTTTTCATAAGAAAACCTCCAATTATTTTATATACAACAAATGGTACTCAATCTGAGTACCATTTGTCCGTAACATTTACTGAAGTCTGATATCAGATTTCACTTATCATTTTCCTGCTGCGACGTTAGAACATCTACTCGCTCTACTCGCCGAATCCTGACTCGATGAGCTCAACTGCCTTTGCAAGAGCCTCCTTCTCGTCTGCACCATCACACTCTACTGTAACCTCAGCACCACACTTGATGCATGCTGCGATGATCAGCATCACGCTCTTGGCATTGATCTTCTTGCCTGCTACGTCGAGAGTTACTGCGCATGAGAACTTTGTCATCTCCTTTGCAAACACTCCTGCTGGTCTCATATGAAGTCCCTGTTCATTTACTACTTTTACTGTCTGTGCTACCATAATAATCTTCTCCTTTTCTAATACGGGCCGCAATGATCATTATACGACTGCAAGTGATTGTATATATCACTTGCAGAATTTGTGTTACATAAGCGGCCCTTGTTTTGTTTAATAATATATTGTGACTTGTAATTATCTGCTTTATGGTTCTGTTTCTTATCAACCCTCGGATTTAGCAGAATTTTGTAAAAACATTTGATCTGCATTTTTCTGTTATATGGTATCACAGCCAGATGTTCCCCACACCTTTTTCGTTATTCCATATATCCGACAGATTTTCACAAACCCCAATTGTATAAATTATAACATTCTGTCGTTTTTTGTGCATTACTTTTGTGCATTTTTTACTCCTGCACTTTTCTCTTGATAAGACCGAGCATGATACATGTGATCGCTGATCCAACAAGCCATGAAATGATGTATGGTAACCAGTTGCCTACTGTTGCGAATACGAATATTCCACCGTGAGGTGCCATCAGTGTACATTTGAACGCTGCTGACATTCCACCTGCAACTGCTGCGCCTACGAGTGTACATGGTATTACGTGGAGTGGATCTGCAGCTGCAAATGGTATTGCGCCCTCTGTGATGAATCCACAAGCCATTACGATGTTTGATACTGTTGAGTTTCTCTCTGCCTTTGTGAACTTCTTAGGGAAGAAGATACATGCAAGGGCAATTCCAAGTGGAGGTACCATACCACCTACCATAACTGATGCCATTGAGATATAGCATGCCTGAACTGCTGGATCTGAGAGCTGTGCGCCGCCTGCGACAAGCTCTGACGCTGTTGCGAGAACCATTGTTCCGTATACATAAGCTGCCTTGTTTATAGGGCCGCCCATGTCTATCGCCATCATACCGCCGAGGATAATTCCAAGTGGGATGAGAAGATTTTTATTTGCAAGGGCTGTCAGCATATCTGAAAGTCCTGTATTGATCAATCCAATAATTGGATTGAGTATAAATATCATAAGTACTGCAACTATAAACATACCAACAAGTGGATATATAAGTGTTGGCTTAATTCCCTCCAGTGACTTAGGGAATTTTGAGCAGATCTTTCTAAGAAGAAGAACTACATATCCTGCAAGGAAACCTGCTGCGATACCGCCGAGGAAACCTGATACTGTATTTCCGCCGCCTTCTGCGACGAATCCAAACTTTGATATAAATGACTGGAAGCCGCCAAGGTTATCTCCTGCCCATACATAACCGGACAAGGCTGCATTTCCGGAAGATGCCAGGATACCGCCGAGGAAACCAACCGCAAGTCCAGGTCTGTCTGCTATGGACTCTGCTATAAATCCTGCAAGCACCGGAACCATCACGCCCATCGCCAGGCCACCGGCATACTTGAAGAATGCTGAGAGCGGGGTCATGGAACCGAAGTTGGATCCACCTGTTGCACCAAATCCGCAAAGTGTATCTATAAGGAATGCAAGAGCTGTGAGGATACCACCGCCGATTACGAATGGGAGCATGTGTGATACTCCGTTCATAAGATGCTTGTATATTCTGCTTCCCACACTGCCATTTGCACTGCTTGACTCTTTTCTGCCGCCCTCCTCGTGGTGAACAGGAACCTGACCATCCACGATCTTCTGTATGAGCTCCTCAGGCTTGTGTATTCCGTCTGCCACTCTTGTGAAAAGAACCGGCTTTCCATCAAATCTTGCTGTTTCAACACTCTTGTCAGCTGCAACTATGATACCATCACAGTTTGCGATCTCTTCATCAGTAAGTATATTTTTTGCTCCGCCTGAGCCATTTGTCTCAGCCTTTAATGCATATCCCATCTTGGCGCCGGCCTTCTCAAGTGCCTCGGCTGCCATATATGTGTGAGCTATCCCTGTAGGACACGCTGTAACGGCAAGCACTCTAAAGCCTTTCTTCTCAGGAGCCTTCTCAACTGCCTTTTCCTCAGGCTTCTCTGCTGTCTCCTCTGGGAACTTTGCGTTCTCATATTTGTCAACGACTGCAAGGAATTCATCCTTGTCTGCTGCCTTCAGAAGCTCTGCTCTGAAGTCCTCATCCATGAGGAGCATAGACAGTCTTGAAAGTACCTCAAGATGTACATCTGATCCGCTCTCTGGTGCTGCGATCATGAAGAACAGGTTTGATGGCTGTCCGTCAAGTGAGTCGTAATCAACTCCATCTGGAACTGTCATAGCTGCAAGTCCAGGTCTCTTGACTGCCTTGTTCTTGGAGTGAGGGATCGCTATTCCTTCTCCTATAGCTGTTGAGCCCTCTTCCTCTCTCTTAAGTATTCCTTCTTTGTATGTTTTCTTGTCTGAGATGTTGCCTGCTGCATCGTGCAGGTTTACAAGGTAGTCGATCGCTGCATCCTTTGAATCTACCTTTACACCCAGAGCAATGCTTTCCTTTGATAAAAGCTCTGTGATTCTCATAAGCGTAACCTCCTCTTAAATAATCAGCCGCATCCACATATGCTGCTGTGCGATATCTGAATCTCCTAAGTATTCCCTCTCACGACGGAACACGTACGTTTTACTATAACTGCTTGTAGAGTTCTTCTACTTTGTCCGCTGTGGCAAGGCCTTCTGAAAATGCTGTGGCACTTCCGGTTGCTGTTCCTCTCTTCAGCGCTTCCATGTAATCGTGATCCTTCAGGTAGCTTGCTGTAAAACCTGCCACCATAGAATCACCTGCCCCTACTGAGTTCACAACTGTTCCCTTTGGAACTCCGATCTTGTGAACCTCTCCTGTCTCTGTGATAAGTATTGCTCCATCCCCTGCCATGGATATGAGTACATTTCGTGCACCCATGACCTGAAGCTTCTTCGCATACTCAACGATCTCGTCGTCGCTCTTTAAGACTACTCCGAACATCTCGCCAAGCTCATGGTTATTCGGCTTGATGAGGAATGGATGGAACTTCAATACATTGAGCAGAAGATCCTTTGTCGCATCCACCACGATGTCGATGTTCCTGTTCATAAGCTTCTCCATGATCTGCTCGTATATGTCAGATGGAAGTGAAGCAGGGATGGTTCCCGCAAGTATCAGGCAATCTCCCGACTGGAGCTTGTCCAGCTTGTCAAACATCTGCTGAAGCTCATCTTTCTTAATGTCGGGCCCCTGTCCGTTGATCTCCGTCTCCTGTTCTGCCTTGATCTTGACATTTATCCTGCTGAGACCATTCTTCAGCTGGATAAAATCTGTCTTAACTCCCATGGCCTTGACTCCGTCCTCAATCTCCTTACCGGTAAATCCGGCAACAAAACCGAGAGCTACGGAATCAACTCCTATGTTCTTAAGTACGGTGGAGACATTGATACCTTTGCCGCCATAGAATATAGCTTCTGACTTACTTCTGTTCACCATTCCAAGCTCAAGGCTGTCCATCTTGACAACATAATCGAGCGCCGGATTGAATGTCACCGTATAAATCATTATCTGAGTACCTCCTTTACAACTGTGGCGTCTATGTACTTATCATTTACAAGTCTGTCCGTGATAATACAGGCTTTTTCGATTGCTGCAAATGTCACTGCCGTCACCTTGTCGAACTTGCTGCTGTCAGCAAGGACTATGCTCGCATAAGATCTGTTCACCGCTTCCATCTTCACCATAGCTTCTTCCACATCAACCGTTGTGAATCCGTAATCCATATGGATTCCATTCGTTCCAAGAAAGCACTTTGTGAAATTGAACTTTTTCATGGAATTGACTGCCTCGGCTCCGATGATCGCCTCTGTGATCGGCTTTACAAGTCCGCCTATCATATACGTTCTGAGGTTCTTCTTGAGAAGCCGCTTGGCATGTGCTATTCCATTGGTGACAAATGTGGCATTTGTTTCGCCGATATAGTCGATCATGAGCTCCGTGCTGGTTCCTGCATCTATAAATATGAAATCTTCATCATTGATCATCGTTGCCGCATATTTTGCAATGGCACTTTTCTCTTCGACGTTGAGCTGTGCCTTGGCTGAAACCGGTGCCTCATTGGTGATATATTCATGCTCGATCGCCTTGGCACCACCATGGAATCTCTTGATCTTACCCATATCGTCCAGAGCTATCAAATCTCTTCTTATAGTAGATTCTGACGCTCCCGTGATCTCCGTGAACTCTGCAACTGTCATAGACTTTCTCTCTTTCAGTGCATCTAAAATCGCTGTGTATCTATCCTCGGTCATCATAATAATTGCCTCCTGTCTTTTAAGTATGTCTCCTGTATATGTGTTTTTCGTGTTTGTGTATTTTCTTTTTTCGTGGCTTTTCAGAATGCATATATCTGCATCCGGTGCTTTTAACTTTTCTTTAGGATAACATATTTTTTGACTGTTTTCAATTATTTGTGATTGTTTCAAGGTGGTTTTCACTTGATTTCAGTCACTTTCAATCAATCTATATGCATAATATCATCGCAAATGAAGATTGTCAATCATTATTCTGCATATTTTTGAAGATTTTTGAATTATTTTGATTGTTTTTGACTATTTGCAGGTTTGGTACTCGTTTTGCAGCTTCCAGCACACAAAAAAATAAGACACAGACCAAATCTGATCCGTGCCTTACTCTGCGTTATCAATCTATGATTATTCTGCCACATCCGCAGGATTGACATGCACCATCACATGCTTTACCTTTGGAAAATTCTTCTCTATTCCCTCATGGACCTCTTCCGCTATCTCATGCGCATGTCTTAATGTATATGAACCGTTTACACCTATCTCCACATCTACATATATTTTGTTGCCAAATATCCTTGTGTGAAGAAGATCAACACTGAGAACTTCTTTCTGGGCGAGCACAAAATCCCTCATCTCTTTCTCTGTCTCTTCATCGCAGGAGTGATCCACCATCTTATCCATGGCATCCTTGAAGATATCGTATGCCGCCTTAGCTATGAATACAAAGATAACAATACTTGCAATGGAATCCATAACCGGGAATCCCATCATCGCACCACCGATACCGACAAGCGCGCCGACCGATGACAGCGCATCTGATCGGTGATGCCATGCATCTGCCATAAGTGCGCTTGAATCTATCTTCTTCGCATAGTGTCTTGTGTACCAGTACATTATCTCCTTTGTGACAATGGATACAACAGCCGCCACCAGTGCCAGCATCCCCGGTTTCTGCAGGCTTTGGTAATTGCCACCGATTATGTCCTTAACCGCCTGCGAGCCGATCTTGATACCGGTATACAGCAGCACTATAGACAACACGATCGCTGCCACACACTCAAGCCTCTCATGGCCGTAAGGATGCTCCTTGTCGGATTCCTTCGACGCTAGTTTTACTCCAATTATCACTATTATGGTGCTGAACACGTCTGATGCTGAATGTACCGCATCACTTATCATTGCATTTGAATGTGCAAATATTCCCGCAAATAATTTGAATACTGACAACAGTACGTTCTGTACTATAGTTATAAACGATACTTTATTTGCAACCTTTTTAAACTCATCCTCTGATACGGCAGATGCCGCCATCGTGTTTATTTTGTTTGCGCTTTCCATATAATCAGCCATCCTTTCTTAAATGAACACCAGTCTATTGATAATCACCTTAATCAAAAGACCGATGCTGTGCGATCAATATATTTCAGAAAGCTCTTATCACTAAATATATGTGGGAGATTTTATAGAATGTCTAAAAAAGTATAAAAAAACACCCACGACTCAGTATTAGTAACTACTGTCCCGTGGATGTAAAGATTCCACTGCCATGATGGCCCGACTCCTTGGCTTTCGCCAATGGTCTGCTCAGTTTGTACTGTAGATTTATATGCAGTGCAAAGAGTTAATTTAGGTTACCATCTATGGCAGTCTATGTCAATATTTATTTTCAGATCAAAATTCTTTTTCAAAACTAAACTTAATATCCTTGAGATCAAGTCCATTCGATTTCACATACAGTCGGAGCACATTGAATCTGCCGTAAAATTTGACCTCTTTCCTGATCACAACATCCTTGCCGTCAGTTCCGTTAAATGTGAAATTGCTCACAGGGAATCCGTTGAAAAACAGGGTACACGGCAGCTGGGCAAGCTTTTCGAGTGTCGAGCTTCCCCTCAGGCTCACCTCATACTCTCCCGGATGTTCAACATCAAGTGCTATGACATAATTCGTGTCGGCGGTGCTGGCCTTCTCTGTCAGATCTATAAGTATGTCTCTGTCGACATTGATGTATTCCACATCATCAATTGAAAAATCGTCCGCCTGCTTTGGACGGTTTATTATCTCTACCTCTACAGGCTCTCCCACAAGACGCTTAAATGCATTCGTATTCATGGCAAAGTTACACACATTCTTTGCAATTCTCTGAAGCTCAGCTCTCAATATACGTCCGTCCTGAAGTGCCTCTATGACATTATCTCCGCCCATGTTCTTCGAGCCGTCCGGGCAGCACATATACATGTCATTCTGTGCCTGTATCATAGTCGCAAAGTCATTTGCATCCGGCTCCATACCCCTGCGGTTGATGGATGCCCACCAATCTGTCATGACCACGCCTGTAAATCCCCACTCATTTCTGAGTATCGTGGTATTCAGATCATAACTTCCTGCGGTGTAGAGACCATTTACCAGACCATATGTTGTCATAACAGAGTCGGCATATCCCGACTTGACAGCTATCTCAAATCCCTTCAGATATATCTCCCTGAGTGCCCTCTGGGAGTTGATCGCGTCAGTTGTATGGCGGTGCTACTCCTGATTATTTCCGCAGAAATGCTTGATCGTTCCGGACACGCCGCTGGACTTAAGTCCCTCTAACTGTGCAGTTGCAATGGAACCCGTAAGGTATGGATCCTCGGAGAAATACTCAAAGTTTCGTCCATTAAGCGGGTGACGGTGGATATTCATTCCCGGTCCAAGAAGAACCTCAACCTTATTTGCTGTCATCTCAAGTCCGAGAAGTGCGTAAAGCCTTGTATTCAGTTCCCGGTTGAATGAAGATCCGCACAGAGTGCCATTTGGAAGTGAGAATGCCTTCATACCTGAGTCGAGTCTCATTCCCGATGGTCCGTCATCACAGCACACCGATGGAATCTTATGTGCGATCAAATTGGGCGATACCCCGGCAAATGCTGACGCTGTTCCCGCCGTCACAAGAGAACTTCCCATTCCCTCGCCGCGGACAAAGCATGCCAGATCCTCATCATCAAACTGCGCTATAAACTCATCCATGGTGGCCTTGCCTTCCCTTACATCAAGAAGCATAATTCCCTTGTCACCGGTAACCGGTATCTCCTCCGGCAGCTCCTGCTCTCTCCTGTCATACATATCAACAGTGACTAGAGGTGTCTCCTCATACTCTATAAGCATCCTGCCGTTCTCATCACAGAATGGTTTCATGCGGTCAAACTTCTCATATGGTGCAAGTGCCTCCTGAAGTTTCTGAAGCTCCACTGTCTCGGCAAGTTCAAAGAGCAGACACTCTGTTGTATTTCTTATGCTGTTTCCTACATGGATAGTGTAGTCTCCAGCTTCAAGCACATAACAGTTTCTATGGCCCGTGACTCCCGAATCGTCAAATGATGCCATACGGTCAAGCGGGATCTCAAACTTCAGCTCATCGCTGAGTCCCGGAACAAGCTCCTTTGTCTTCGAAAAATCAATGAGCACTCTGGATGGCTTGCCAAGCCTGCCCTGTGGCATCTCACCGTACACCTGGACAACCTCCTTGCCAAGTCTCTTTCCTGTATTTGTGACTTTGACACAGATATTCGCCACGCCTTTTTCAAAATCCAGACTTGCATGTTTTACGCCGATCTTGAAGTCTGTGTATGACAATCCGTATCCAAACGGATATCTGACCTTATCCTTTGCAAATGTCTCAAAGTAACGGTATCCCACATAGATATCCTCAGCGTAGAAGTTTCTCTCTTCGCCGCCGAAATTGTCATACGCAGGATAATCCTTGATATCGTAGGCTATCGTGTCTGTGAGTTTTCCTGAAGGGCTGACATCTCCTACGAGGACATCAGCCACTCCATATCCTCCGACCATTCCACCCTGCCATACATACATGCAGGCATCCGGGGAAATCGTGTCAAGAAATGACATATCTATAAGACCGCCGACATTCAAGAGAACGACCATCTTCTGGAAATTCTCTCTGACAAGTCTAAGCATATCAGTCTCTATATCAGTGAGCATAAATGCTCCTTTTTCAAGTGTATTGTCCTTGTCCTCGCCTGCCGTCCTAGCGATTATCACTATGGCCGAATCCGACTCGCCGGCAACCTCCTGCACGAGCTCCTCTGTAACCGGCATCTCTGCCTGTGACCACGGCTCCTGTCCCCAGCCAAGTCCCAGCTCCACAGGATGTTCCTTATCCCATGCGGCATAAGTCTCTGCCAGTTTCTGATTGACATTTACATCCTTGCACTCATTAAGTGCATCAAGGATTCCTACCACTCTGGCAACATTCACCATGCCGCCTGAACCGGTTCCACTCTTATAATAATGATTCTGCATACGTCCAAATACAGAAACCGTCTCTCCCTGCTTAAGTGGCAGAGCTTTGTTGTCGTTCTTTAACAGAACCAGTCCCTCTGCAGCCATCTCACGGGCTGTCTTCTCATATACTGCCCAGTCAAGTACTCTATCTTCCATGTGTTTAACCTCCGTTGGGTATTTCAAACTTTTAGTGTTTTGTTTACAATTTATATTTTACAGTCAGTTTCGTTTATTTGATATGGAAAAGTTGTTTTATTGCATTACCTGATGACATAACTTTTCTACTGCTTTACATATCTCTGATTTCTGCTGTTAGGTTTATCAGGCAATGTCATCTTTATCAGTCCAAGCTCCATCGCCGGATTTATATAATTTTTTCTAAGGGTCTCTTTGGACTTAAGCCCCAGCGCTTCCATTATGGAATTTGACGTATACGGCACTTCATATTCCATGACCGCCAGCATCCGCTTCACATACTCTGAAACCTCAGAATTTGATCTGTTTACCTGCAATACAACTTCATCCAGAATCTGATTTATCATATCGAGCATGAATTCTATAAATATGTCCGAGTTATCTTTTGTATGGCATACCGCTATCGCATCATAATATTCATTCTGAAACCGTTCAATCTGGCTCTCCAGTGGTATATATTCAAATACGCTTCTCCACCTATACAGAAGAACCGTATGCCACAATCTTGCCATTCTTCCATTTCCATCTGCAAATGGGTGAATAAACACAAATTCATAATGAAATATTGCAGATAAAATAAGTGGGTGAATAACTCCCTCATTTTCTTTAACCCACTGCATCAAATCTCTCATAAGCTCATTTACCATAGGTGGTGGAGGAGCTACAAATATGCACTCACTGCCTGAAAGCACTCCCTCATCGCCTTTTCGGAATACACCAGACTCGCGGGCGGTCCTGTATGTCAATATTCCATGAATCCTTTTCAGGTCTGATATACTTGTCGGATCTATTTCGGGGATCTTCTCATAGGCTACGTATGCATTTTTCACTTCCTGTATTTCCTTTTGATCTCCAAGAACAAGATGGCCGTTTATTACATCTCTGACATCACTTAATGACAGTGAATTTGCCTCTATCTTTAACGAAGAATGAATCGATCTTATTCTGTTGTTTCTGCGCAAATGTGGCTTTGACTCCAGCTCTTTATGACTGGTAATCCTTCCAACCTTTTCAGATATCTCTGAAACAAGTTCAAACATTTTATTCGAGATCGTATATGGTGGTATATACCCGCTCATCAGTTCACCTCCATCTTGCTTATTATCTTGCTTAATATCTTACCAATTTATTATGTGTTTTTCAATGAGGTTTATATACAATACAGCCAGATTTCTTCTCAGACATTTTCAGATTCAACACATGCAACGACACGAACTAATAAATAAAAAACTACTCCACAAAGCATTGCTTTGCAGAGTAGTTTTTTTATATGGCATAAAAATTATTTAACTTTTATCTTCTTTATACCACTATAACTTCCATATATTTTCTGTGATCCTACGATCTTATAACTTCTCACCCTTACATAATAGATTTTACCAGTCCGCTTCTTAGTTAATGTCACTCTATACTTCGAGTACGGCTTTATTGTATATGTATTTACAGACTTTTTAAATTTGCTATCAAGAGCTGTTTGAATCTCATAGCCACTTACCTTTGTATCTTTAACATACTTAACATATATGCTTGACTTTTTCTGTGATTTGATTCCCTTTATTGCCTGTATCTTAGGCTTTACAACCACTGTTACCTTCTTTGTTGCGGCCTTATATGCGGTCGTCGCTGCTACATAAATGGAAACAGTCACCTTACCTGTATTTTTAACAATCATTTTTCCAGTCTTATCAATCGAAACTACATTGTTATTAGAAGACTTGTATGATATTTTTCCATTTCCATTTGTCTTTGCCTTTATGGTAACAGACTTTCCGCCATATACCAAAGTATAATTTGCGGCATTCGTTGTTATTGTCTGTGTCTTTTTAACTACAGGCTTTTTGGTTATCTCAAAAACACATGTTGCTGTACCTGCATAATAATCCTCTGTCTCTGCAACATATGCCTTAATTATATACTTTCCTTCATTAGATGGTACAGTATTTGAATACTTGTTACTTCCTACTTTAGAATATGTATATGTAACTTTACCCTTTCCATCATTTCCTGTAAGAACTGGAGAAGATGGGCGATCACCAACATGCCAGCCCGCCATCATCAAAACAAGATTATTGAGTGACTTTTTTCGTTACAGGCTGTGAACTACTATATTTATCTGTAATTGTAAACTTACAGGTTGCAACTCCACCATAATATTCATTAGTCTCTGCAACAACAGCTTTTATTATATATGTTCCCGCCTTTGTTGGTATAGCACTTGTGTACTCTGTACTTCCAACTGATGCATAGCTATATGTTACTGCGCCATTGCCCAAATTGCCTGTCAAAATTGGTGTTGATGCATTTTCGCTTATATCCCAATCGTCAAGTATTAATACTAAGTTATCCAATGATTTTTTGACTACCGGAGCTGGCCTACTATTGTTATCCGTTATTGTGAACGTACATGTTGCCACTCCAGCGCAATATCTATCAGTCTCTGCTACCTCTGCCTTTACAGTATATGTTCCTGCTTTTGTCGGAAATTCTGCTGTGAAAACATCGCTTCCCTCTGGTGCATATGTATATGTTACCGCACCATTACCATCATTTCCAAGTAATACTGGCTGTGATGCCGTTCCGCTCAAATCCCAATCAGACATTTTAACTGCAAGATTACTTAATATTCTTTTTGTCGCAATGGTCAAGATATTACTTCTACATCCAGTATAAATTTCGTTCTTATTTTCATATGTACATATACCATATGCTTCTACCAAATAAGTATATGTAGTATTCTGTTTTAAACCAGCTATAACACAAGAGGTTGTTGAACCATTTGCTATATCCTTCACCTTTGAATATGTATCATCATTCTGATTATACAAATAAATATTATATCCATCTGCTCCTCTTACTGAATTCCATGATATGTTTACACTATCAGCAGAATACTTTACAAGTGATGCATTTGTAGAATCAAGATACAAGCCATGACATTCGGCACCTGATGCACCTAAACAATAATCATTTGCTGCATTAACCCTGTACTCATATGTTATTCCTGATATACAATTTTTATCTTCGTATGTATCTATGTCTTCTCCTGAAACAACTGCTATTCTAGAATAGTCACTGTCCGTTACCTTCTTACGATACACTTCGTATTTTGTTGCACCTGACACGGTATCCCATGATAACCGGAAACCGCCCTGTATTGTTGTCAGACCGAGAGCATTACAAGTATCAAGGCTTGTTGCCACCTTCTTTATTGTGAATTTCTGAGCTGAACTCTCATTTTTTTCATACAACCACACATTTGTACCATCTGCCGAGCCATTGCTATCTATATCAAGTACCGCATCTCCACATGATGCGTTTATAAAATAAGCACCTTCTGTTCCTCTCACAAACCACTTTTGCGCAGTCGTATTATTTCTTGTATATACTCCTACATTCGTTTCATTTTCCTGTCCCCAATTAGTATCATCAAGAGCTTTATCAGAAGCATTGTTTATTATTTCATATGATCCGCTTTCTCTCTTTCTAAAATGCCAAAGCTGATTTTTCTGTCCCGAGGCGGTTCTTATTGTCACATTGTCATCGCTATCGGCTGTCAAATACTTACCATTTCCTGTATTGATTATATTTGCGTAAAAGTCATCTCCTAAGTTAACTATCGAACTATCATATCCATATGTACTTACTGTCTTCACTGCTTCCTTCTGACGATGCTCTTTATCATTATAAGGTATTGCATATATATCAATTCTATAATGTCCTTCTTCCGGAATTGTAAATTGATAACTATTTGCATTTACATCTCCGTTTGAACCTGTTGCTCCACCGAAGCACTCTTCCCCAGTATCAGTATTGGTGATGATTAACCAATAATGTAAGAAATCACTCTGACTGCTCGTTTTATTCCACGTAATATTTATTTTATCTCCAACTATGTAACACTCTCTGTTTGTTGTAATCGTTGGAGTTGTCATTTCTCCTGAAATCCCACTTGTATGCAATATTGCAGCACAAGTATAATTTCCATATTGCCACGGACATGCAGATCCATTTGTATAGTATCCATCAATCACATCTGATGTATGGCCTGTTATTTTGGGAACACCATTCACTTTACTTGTTATTATCGTTGTATGATTTATTTCTCCAGTGTATGTAGAATCATAAAACATAACATCTCCTACATCTACCTGATCGGCAGTAGGATTCATTATAATCGTATAGCCCATTGCTTGCAGTTTATCTTTTAAAGTAGGAACCCATGTATCATATACATTCAAACCACCAGCTTTTAAACATTGCGAAACAAAGTTTGCGCAATCACCATCATACTCTTTGTATGCAGGATTTCTTTTTGATCCGCCCCACTCTTTTGCATAAGCAACCGCTGCAGCTATATTATATCCAGCAGCCTCTACCTTGCCAGCCTTCTTTCCTGGCATAAATGGTACTAACGTAACAATCATCACGGCTGCCATTATCATGCTAATCCATCTTTTTTTCCGTAGCGAAATACCTTTATTCCACTTTTCATTCATACTCATAAATTTTCCTCCTCTTCCTACAAACTACTCAAGAAAAACACAATCTTCATTATTTGCCAAGTGCATCCCCCCATTTTTCTTTTGCTAATATCCTATTGCTTCTCATTTTAACGGAATGCCCGTTAAAAGTCAATTTCAATGAACATTTGTAATATATTTTATAAAAGTATATTTTTTCAGTGACTCAGGAGTACCTAATGCATTATTATGAAATAATCAAATCTCTTCGCGAAGACAATGACCTTAACCAGACTCAGGTTGCAAATATAATACATGTTGCACAGACAACATATTCTGACTACGAGAAAGGCAAAGTTCGCATGCCGATTGAATGTCTTATCGAACTTGCCAGGTATTACAATGTTGATATGAATTACATAACTGGTGTTTCCGGCTGCAAACAGCCATTTCCCATAAAAAAATAAGACACTGACCAACATCATTTTGATCAGTGTCTTATTTTTTATTTACGAGTAAAACCTATGAACGATAATCCCCATTGATCTTCACGTAATCATATGTCAGGTCACAGCCCCATGCCTTGGCTGTCACGTCACCGATTCCGAGATCTATGTTGATGTGGATTTCATCTGAGCTCAATACCTTGGCTGCCTTCTCCTCTGAGAATGGTACGCCTGCGCCGTTGCGGCATACTGGAACCACGCCAAATTCTGACTCAAGATCTACTGCAACCTTATCTATATCAAAGTCTGCCTCCGCATATCCGATAGCACAGAGGATACGTCCCCAGTTGGCATCCTCGCCGAACATAGCACACTTTGTAAGTGGGGAACGGATAACGCTCTTTGCCACGATAATGGCTGTGTCAAGGTCAGGTGCCCCTGCAACTGTACACTCGATCATCTTGGTTGCTCCCTCGCCGTCTGATGCAAGCATCATGGTCATGCACTCCATAACTATATAGAGGGCCTTCTTGAACTTCTCATAAGCTTCGTTCTCCGTGTCGATGAGCTTGTTGCCAGCAAGGCCATTTGCCATGACTGTCAGGGTATCATTTGTGGACTGGTCTCCATCTACTGAGAGACAATTGTAAGTAACCTTTACGATCTCTGAGAGCGCCTTCTGGATCAGCTCTGATGTAATGGCTATGTCTGATGTGATGAAGTTAAGCGTTGTAGCCATGTTTGGATGGATCATTCCGCTTCCCTTTGCCATACCTCCGAGGGTGCATGTCACTCCGTCTATGTCAAACTGGACAGCAACCTGCTTGTCAACTGTGTCTGTGGTCATGATAGCATTTGCAGCCTTGTCGTTGCCGTCTGCTGTGAGACCGTCTGCAAGTTCTTTCATATGCTCCTCAAATGGCTCGATAGGGATGATCTGTCCGATGACACCTGTTGAAGCATTGATGACAAGGTTCACATCTATACCCAGGGCATCCGCTGCAAGCTGGGATATCTTCTCAGCCTTCTCTATTCCATCCGCGTTGCATGTGTTGGCATTCTTGGAGTTCAATGACTGCCTGTGCCTTGTTGCCAGATTTCTTCAGGTGTTCCTTGGTAACTGTGACCGGTGCGCCCTTCACCTTGTTCTGTGTATACACGCCTGCTGCCACACATGGCACCTCTGAAAATACCATTCCGAGATCACTCTTGTTCTTGTCAGGGTTCAGTCCACAGTTAAGTCCATTTGCCGTGAAACCCTTGGCCGCGCACACGCCACCGTCTACATATGTATAACCATCATATATCTTCTTGTTCATAGTAATCCAATCCCTTCTAAATATATTTTAACCAATCTTCATCAATTGGATGTGCACAAGTATATAGTACAATCTGTAATCGTTTTGACATTAACTGATGCAGGACATACGAAGGCGCCGGCTCTCAGTGAGCCTGCGAGCGCTAGTGCCGCTGCAGCCTGAGTTGAGCGGGAGCGCTCCTGCATGGTTATGTCAAACACGATACAGACTATGTCAACTTAATGTGCACATCCAATTGATACATCCTATCTATTCACCCACGCAAGGAACTTGTCCAGTCTGCCCACGGTCTTGTCTTTTCCTATCACGTTCATGATGGTGAACAGGTCAGGTGAGTTCTGCTTGCCTGTTATGGCAACTCTTACTATGGTACATACATCTGTGATGCTACCCTTGTATCCGTCAGGATTCTGCTTGTACTCCTTGACATTTGGACAGTAGCCGATCTTCTCGCCCATGACCTTCATGCTTGAGAACCAGTCTTCTGAGTCAAGGAAGAGATCCTTCTTGTACTCCTCGATAACCTCTGTGATCATCTCCGGTGTGTACTTCTCGTCTATCTCATACTGGAGATCCAGCTCGTCCTCGGGAGTGTACAGATAACCGAACATAGCGCGCAGATCTGACCATTTGCCGACATCCTTGCGGACCTTCTTGCCTGACATCTTCCACAGATTGATGGTCTTCATGAAGCCGTCCTTATCCTGTGTGCCAAATGTGTATATGTTCTCGTCATGCTCCTTTGCCCACTCCATGATGAGGTCGTAACACTCCTCGGCTGTGAGCTTTGAGATCATCTCCTTGCTGACATCATTGAGCTTCACCATGTCAAAAAGTGCGCCGCTGACAGGCATCTTCTTGAGTGATAATGTAAAGTCGTCTATTGTCTTGTCTGCATGTGCTGCATGCCACTCTTCGTAGTTGGAGTTTGCTATTGTCATAAGGTACTCAAGCACGCTGACTGATGGGAATCCCTGCTCTGCATAGAATCCAACCGCAGCCTCCGGGTCCTTTCTCTTGCTGAGCTTTCTCTTTCTCTGGTGCTCGCCCTCCTCGTCCACTGTAACCTCAAGCTTCATGATAGGTGCGATGTGCGCATACTTTGGAAGCGCAAATCCACACAGATCAAAGAGCTGCTTGTGAAGTGGATATGATGCAAGCCACTCGTCACCTCTGATGACAAGATTTGTCCTCATGAAATGATCGTCAACTGCATGTGCAAAATGGTATGTAGGTATTCCGTCTGACTTCAGAAGTACCACATCCATGATATTCTCAGGCATCTCGATCTTGCCCCTGATAGGATCGCTGTAGATAACAGTCTTTCCTGCCTCGCCCGGACTCTTGAGTCTCACAACATATGGCTCGCCCGCTGCAAGCTTCTCCTCTATCTGCTCGTATGTCAGATTTCTTCCTACTGCATACTCGCCGTAATATCCTATGTCAACCTTTGCAGCCTCCTGCTTTGCCCTGATCTCATCAAGCTCCTCGGCTGTTGTGAAGTCAGGATATGCATATCCCTCCTGCATAAGCTTCTTGACACATGTCTGATATATCTCTTTTCTCTCACTCTGCTTATATGGACCATATATAGTCTCACCGCCCTCAAATGGTCCCTCGTCAAATCCAAGGTCAAACTTCTTCAGCGAATTGATAATCTCATTTACACCGTCCTCAAGCTCCCTCTTTCTGTCAGTGTCCTCTATTCTGAGGTAGAACACGCCGCCACTCTGCTTTGCAAGCTTTCTTGAGATCATGGCTGCATACAGTCCACCGATGTGCATGTATCCTGTAGGGCTTGGCGCAAATCTTGTTACCCTTGCTCCCTCTGGAAGATCTCTCTCCGGAAATCTCTTCTCAAGGTCATCCACTGTATCTGTTATATCTGCAAATATCAAATCCGCTAATTTGTTGTAATCCATCTCCTGTTTTCACCTTTCTGCTATATCACTTATCATCAAGAGTCTGCTTGATGATCGCTTCATTATATCCTGTCTGATTATAATTTGTATTATGTTTTACGTCAATTCCTTAAACCACAATGGCAATTGCATAGATTCCATATACTTATCGCCTTGACTTACACGTAAAATTTTCCACAACTATCTCATACACATTTACCGCTGCCAGCATCTGGTCTGAGTAGTTATACTTCTTCTTTTCTACCTTGTCAAACGATCTCATATTCTCGGTATTTCTCGCAAGCTGATGATTCATAAGGCAGTTGAGTGCCTCGCACTTTTCCTCAGGATCTGTCAGCTTTCTGGCTGTGCCATTTCCCATGATACTGCTGTAGAGATAACCAAAGCTGCAGGCATTTGGTCCCTCAACCAGATAGTGATCTGTGTCCATCTCTATGGCCACCTTCGGATCCGCTGCCAGAGCATCCACCTTCCTGCCCTCACCGGCAGAGTGGAAATAAAGCTTCAGAACATCCTCCTCGTAGGTATAACCGAAATTCAGCGGAACTATGTACATTCCCTCTTCATCGTGAACCGCCATCCGGAACACCTTACACGAATCAAGTACATCCACTATCTCTTCACGATCTGTTATCATCCTGTCACTTCTCCGCATCTCCCGCATACAATACCTCCTTTTTCAGCGTACAATCTATTAAAATAGTATAAATGACGTCAGCATATTTGCAAGTTTTTTGAACTTTATATTATTCGGATTTTCAAAACTTTTTTATTTCTGATCCAGGCTCCACGCTTTAACTTTGTATGATGTAACTCCAAGTATCGTCTCACCGTCTATCTGAAGTGGTGTCGGACGATCAAATTCAACCTCAACCTCTTTTGCGTTGAATATATCAACATGCTTTTCGTACTTGACATGCTCTCCCTTGAATATAGAAGGAAAGATCATAAGGGTTCCAAGCTTGCCCTTGCCGCGGAACACCATAACCGAAACTGTATGCTCCGGATTCAGTCTGTCCTGCCCGGGGGTAGCCATCATTCCGCCGCCATAATATCTGCCATTCATGGTTGGCACGAGCCAGGCATTTTTATATTCATGACGGACTCCATCCACTTTCACCACAGCATTTCTCGGTTTGAATGCGTAGAGCAGGCCTTTGATAGCTATAGCCGTGTAGTTCACAGGCTTGTTCTTATGAGTTTTCTCATTCTTTGTCCTCTGGCGGTCGCCCTCCTCACAGCAGTAACCGTCTATTCCGAATCCAACATTGTTCATGAACAGCCACTTTTTGCCGTTGATCGTCACCTCCGGGAGATGCTGTATGTACTGATTTATCTGGTAATCCGGAGTGTCATGACTGTTATGTCCTATGTCCTTTGCAAAGTCATTGCCGCTTCCGGAGGCATAATAGTAAATGGTATTCTTCACATCCATGTCCTTTATGTCATTCACAAATATGTTCAGCGTTCCGTCACCGCCGCACAGGATAACCTCGTCATCCTCTGCAAGCGATCCCATGAACTCCGCATATGAAGCGATCTCTGTCATCTTCTTGAGTATTGCATCAGGATATGTATCTGCAAGTGCCTGCACGTCATACATACATTTGCCGTTGCCCGCCAATGAATTATATAAAATGTACTTCTTTCCCATAGTTTTTACCCTTTTCATCTTTCTCAAGGACAAGTCTCACCCTGTCGCTGATCTCATTCTTCTTCATTGCTTTTACCTCATCGGCAGGTATCACATCCACCACATCTATATAGACGTCAGATCTGCGCCTCAGCACATTCCTGTAGATATTCTCCGTTCCGTGTATCGCCATGACGACTATCGGCGCATGCACTTTCTGGGCTATCCTGAAAACGCCCGTGTGAAATGGCAGAAGTCCGCCCTGTCTGTTTCTCGTTCCCTCTGGGTATACTCCAACTGCCATATCTCCCTTCTGGAGAATCTCGGTAGCCGTCTTGATCGTAGACAATGCCTTACCCGGATCTGATCTGTCTATCGGCATAAAGCAGCATCTTCTGATGATCCTGCCGAATATCGGTATCTTAAAATTCTCCGGCTTGGATATAAATGCCACATCCCACTTCTTAAATACCTGCCATTCTATCAGCGGATCATAATTTGACAGATGATTTCCCACAAAGAGTGGTTTGACATCCACTGGAATCTTCTCCATGCCAGTCACATGCATTTTCACTCTTAGAAACCACATGGCAAATCCGGTGACACCATACAGCAGATGCCTGTAGAACCTGCTGTCCTCCGTATACTGCCTGTCAGTTCTCACGAACAGACTGCACACGAAGAGAAAAAGTATGTACATCAGAAATATGGCTATGATTCCGCCAAGTATATATATAATTATCACTTTTTATTCCACCCTTTTCTAATATCATCCATAAGCTTCATCATATATATAGACTCTGACAAAGGCATCGATTTACTCTGGAACTGTCCCTGTCTGATCATATCAAGGCTTTCCATGACCTCGTACTCGTAGCCGCTTATCTGCTTTGGCACATCCACATGTCTTATCAGTCTGTCCTCGCAGTCAAATACATCTATCCACTGTGGATTATTTATATTCTGGACTATCATGTATCCCTTCTCACCGTAAAAGATGCCTTTTCTGTCTGATCTTCCGTACATGCTGTGGGTTGTCACTGCCATCCTGCCATCTCTGTATTTGACGGTTATACTCTCCTGTCCGTCTACTCCAGTCTCGTGCATTATAACAGAGGACTCAATATCCGAGATATCCTTTCCCATATGCATGACAATGAAGTTCAATCCGTAAACTCCCACATCCAGAAGTGCTCCGCCTGCCAACTCCGGGTTGGTAAGCCGCTCTATATTTGATATCGGGTAGGACAGATTACATGTCATAGTCCTGACATCACCTATTACGCCAAATTCCAGAATTTCATTTATCATCTGTCTGGACGGCATATACCGCGTCCATATTGCCTCTGCCACGTACACATTCTTCTTTGCTACCAGATCTGCGATCTCCTCAGCCTGTGCAGCATTGTAGGTAAATGCCTTCTCGCATAGCACATTTCTTCCATGTTCTATGCAGAGCTTCATTTGCTCATAGTGATGCGAATGCGGCGTTGCAATGTATACCAGATCTATCGCATCGTCACTGACCAGTTCCTCATAACTTCCGTAAGCTTTATCTACTGCAAACTCGTTGGCAAATGCATTTGCCTTTTCCCAGCTTCTCGAACCTACAGCATACAGCTTCACATCAGTCATCCTGTTTATCGTGTCCGCCATAACGCCGGCAATCTTGCCTGCGCCTAATATTCCTATGTTCATATGCTGTCATCCTCCTGTTTTTTCTATCTGTTTTCCAGCGCTGACACTGCATATATATCTTCAAAAGTACATCTCTTTTTGTTTTCGACATATTTTGACACTACATATCAGATTATAACACACAGACGGGAAAATAGAAGAAAAACTCCTGATGCCAGCGATAACTGACACCAGGAGTCCTCCCCTTTATCTTGAGCACCATAATAAGCACCCAACCCACTATATATGTTGTACTATGCATCTCTATCGGCTACACATATTCTACAGTGTAAAATATGTTGTTCCACAATCCGCATGTTACTCTCTGTACATAAGGTAGCTGTACATATCTGCATAATCATGTCTCTCATTCTTGATGAAATCGATGGCTTCCCTTGGATGCTGATTCAGCATTCCGGTCAGCATGTATGGCACATCATAGCCCCATACTGCATCTCCCTTTGCCTTGAGCGGAACCAGGTACTGCTCTATGAACTTCAAGATGTGGTACAGGTTGTACTTTGGATTTCTGAGGAATCCAAGAAGAAGCTCAAGCGCACAATTTCCTGCGCCCCTGCCCATACAGCTTACAGTTCCATCGAGCATGCTCGCACCACTCCTCATTGCCTCAACAGTGTTGGCATAGGCAAGCTTTAAGTTGTCGTGTGCATGTATTCCTATCTTCTTGCCATACTTCTCTCCAACTGCGACATATTTCTCCGCGAGTTTCTTGATCTGCTCAGGGTACAGTGAGCCGTAGCTGTCAACAATGTATATTCCATCTACATTGCTCTTACCAAGCAGCTCAAGAGCAAGATCGATATCCGACTCCTGATCCTTTGAAACTGCCATGATATTGCATGTGGTCTCGTATCCCTTTGCATGTGCATCCTCAATCATCTCGATGGCTGCAGGCATGGTGTTGATGTATGTCGCCACCCTCACCAGATCGATAACACTGTCGGCTCTGTCGATGATATCCTTCTTGTAGTCGCATCTTCCGACATCAGCCATAACTGAAATTTTCAGATCTGTATTGTTCTCTCCAACGATGGCTCTTATATCCTCCTCGTTGCAGAACTTCCATTTGCCGAATTTGTTCACATCAAACATTTCCTTGGAGGCCTTATAGCCGAATTCCATATAATCAACCCCCGCCTTGATGTTCGCTTCATAGAGGGCTCTTATAAACTCGTCAGCAAAATAGAAATCGTTGACAAGTCCTCCATCTCTTATTGTTGCGTCAAGTACCTGAATGTCAGGTCTGTAGGTGATCAGATCTCCGCCTATCATAATAGTGTCCTCCTTCTTGTTTTTTGTTTTGATTTTCTCCTCAGTTTTCTCAGTTTAAACTTACGTCACTTTAACGCGTTGGTGTATGTTAGTGACTTTATTTAGTATAGCACATAAATAAATTAATGCAAGGACTTTATTTTATCTTTTATGCAAGTAAATCTACGTTTTAGCACAATTATATCGCAAATAAATCTCAAGCAACTCTCACCCAGTCTCCCAGTGCTTTTACTCAACTACAAGCTAGCTCAGATCCTCGCCGTTAGTCTCGATGACCTTCTTGTACCAGTAGAAGGAATCCTTTCTGTATCTCGCAAGATCCTTCATGTCAAACTCATCTCTGTTGACATATATAAAGCCGTATCTTTGGTGATTCCTTCATGTGAGTTGACACGAGGTCGATTGCTGACCATGGGCAGTAACCCATCATCTCTGCGCCCTCGTCTGCTGCCAGCTTAATCTGCTCTATATGCTTTCTTAAGTACTCTATACGATAGTCGTCGTGTACCTTGCCGTCCTCTGTAAGCTTGTCATATGCGCCAAGACCATTCTCTGTCACAATCATAGGAAGGTGATATCTGCTGTACATCTCTCTTATAGTTGCCCTGAAGCCGTCAGGGTCTATCTCCCAGCCAAACTCGGTACGAAGCAGATTTGGATTTGGATAAGCCTTGTATACCCCCGGCTCAATACCGGCTGATTGCTGATTTTTTCTGAGTCCGTCACAGCAACCGGGCTGTCATCCCACTCAACCGTTGCAGTGTTATAATAATTGAAACCTATAAAATCAGGCTTTGCCTGCTCCATGATCCATATCTCCGTCCTCGATGACTGGAATGGCATCATGTTCCTCAAGGAACTTCCACACCAGGTCGTTGTATCTTCCATATACCGCCATATCAAGATACAGCCAGTTTCTTATCGCATTGAAGTTCTGCGCTGCCAGAACATCCTTCGGCTTGCATGTGGCAGGATATACCAGAGAAATATTCGGTGCAGGACCAATCTTTGCACCAGGACACATCTCATGGAGAAGCTTCATAGCCTTTGCCTGAGCAAGCAGCATATGATGATTCTCCTGATAACAGCTTCTTATATTTATTTGTCACGCCCTCCATGTTGCAGGTTCCAATCACGTCACCCACAAGTGTGAGCATGTTCTGCTCATTTATAGTCAGCCAGTACTTTACTCTGTCGCCATAATTTGTGTAGAGAAGCTTTGCAAATTCAACAAACTCGTCAACACTCTCTCTTCTCGACCAGCCACCTTTTTTCTCAAGAGCCGCAGGAAGATCAAAATGGAACATTGTGACAAGCGGCTCGATTCCGTACTTGAGGCACTCATTTATCACATTGTTGTAGAAGTCAATTCCCTCCTGGTTGACTCTGCCGGTTCCCTCTGGGAGGACTCTGCTCCACGCGATGGAGAATCTGAATGTCTTGAATCCCATCTCAGCCATGAGGGCTATATCCTCTGCATATCTGTGGTAAAAATCAGCGCACACGTCCAGCTCACTTGTTCCCGCTGGAACTGTCTTGATATCCTGCACACTTGGACCCTTGCCGTGTGACAGATTGGCACCCTCAACCTGATATGCGCTTGTCGATGCTCCCCAGAGAAAATTCTCCGGGAGTCCATGTTTCTTTGTGATTATCATAATTTTCCCTCCATGGATTTACATTTTCAATAGTATTTATAAAAGAGATGAACCATCTGTTCCAGTTCATCTCCATCTTACGTTTGTTTTATTGCGATTTTATTTCACGCCCTCATACTTCTGCTTATAGTTGTACAACGCGCCAAGAAGATTCGAATCATTGCTGAACTTGCATGTGTCGATAACCATGCCATCGTAGGTCTTTGTAATCTTTCTTATCTTGTCCACATACTTCTTAACCCCCGGAACAAAGTTCGGATTGGCACTCATTCCACCTCCGATAAGTATGACATCCGGATCTATCGTCATGTACAGGTTACAGCAGAGCTTTGCTATGGAGAAGTATGAGTCCTCAACCATATCTATGATCTCCTGATTGCCCTCATCTATCCATTGATATACCATCTCACCGGTCACCTCTTCTGGCTTCATATGCATTATCTTGGATGCCTTGTATGTAATGGAGCTTGCAGTACATGTTGAGGTTACCATGAACGGGTTATATTCAAATGTCTCCTCAACAGTCAGCTCTTCACAGCATCTGACATTATCAGCTTCTTCCCTTGTCATGTTCATGAGGGCATATGACAATTCACCTGCCAGAAGTCTCTTGCCTCTGTGGATCTTTCTGTCAATGATTATTCCACCGCCGATTCCTGTACCCACGACAACGACTGCTGCATTTGTAGCCGTGCTGGCATTGCCCAGCCACAACTCTGCGAGAGCCGCACATTTGCCATCGTTCTCAAGGGCTACAGACACACCGCCACATGCCTCTGATATGAGATCACCAAGATGTGCACCATCAAGATACTTGATCCCGCCACCGCCGTACACTATGCCGCGCTCGACATCTATCTGTCCAGGAAGCCCCATGGCAATTCCTGTTATGTCACAGTCCAGTACCTTCTCGTCATACACCTTCTTGATCTGCGCCACAAATGCCGGAGTTCCAGCCTCGGCATATCTGTCGGTTGAGTCTTACCCTTTCCCGATATATTGCCCTTATCATCCATTAACGCATACTTTATAAATGTTGCCCCTACATCAAATACTAAATACATAAGTCCCTCCTACTTTTCTCATTACCCATTGTTTTTTCTTTCTATATATATTTTTATATTCACCTTGTTACTCTCGTTCTCTCCACAGCATCCTTCCAACCTGCAAGGAGCTTCTCCCTCTTATCCTCAGTTATCCCCGGCTTAAATCTTCTGTCGGCCTTCCAGTAGCCCTTGATCTCATCCAGACTGTCATAGTAACCAACCGCAAGTCCAGCCAGATATGCAGCTCCCAGAGCTGTTGTCTCCGTGATCACAGGCCGCACTATCTCGGCATTCTCTATATCTGCCTGGAACTGCATCAGGAAGTTGTTGGCACTTGCACCGCCGTCCACTCGAAGGCTTGTGATTGAAAGTCCTGCATCCATCTCCATAGCCGCAAGAACATCCGATGTCTCATATGCCAGTGATTCGACTGTCGCCCTGACAAAGTGCGCCTTATTTGTTCCCCTTGTGAGGCCGAACACTGCCCCTCTGGCGTACGCATCCCAGTAAGGAGCGCCAAGGCCAGTAAACGCAGGTACCACATATACACCATTACTGTCCGGCACCGACAGAGCAATGCGCTCAGTATCCGCCGCACTGTCTATGAGCTTCATCTCATCCCTGAGCCACTTGATGGCTGCTCCAGCCACAAACACACTTCCCTCAAGCGCATAGCTGACTTTTCCGTCAAGTCCTATGGCTATAGTGGTGAGAAGTCCCTGCTGCGAGTCAACTGCCTTATCCCCCGTATTCATGAGGAGGAAACAACCTGTTCCGTAGGTGTTCTTCACATCACCGGCCTCAAAGCAGCACTGTCCGAACAGCGCAGCCTGCTGATCTCCGGCAACTCCCGCTATAGGCACCTCACCGCCAAATATCTCCCTGTCCGTGTATCCGTATATCTCACTGGAATTTCTCACTGCCGGAAGCATGCTCTCCGGGATGTTGAACTTTGCAAGCAATTCCTTGTCCCACTCCAGTGTATGAATGTTGAAAAGCATGGTACGCGACGCGTTTGTGTAGTCCGTTGCGTGAACTCTTCCGCCTGTGAGCTTGTATATAAGCCATGTGTCAACGGTTCCGAACATCAGCTCCCCCGCCTCTGCGCGTTCCCTGGCTCCAGGCACATTATCAAGTATCCACTCTATCTTCGTTGCAGAGAAATACGGATCTACTATCAGTCCCGTTTTCTCTCTTATCACCTTGTCATATTCTTCAGCCTTAAGCTGCTCTATCCTGTCCGCAGTTCTCCTGCACTGCCACACTATGGCATGGTACACCGGATTGCCGGTCTTTCGATCCCACACTATGGTTGTCTCTCTCTGGTTGGTAATTCCTATTGCGGCTATGTCCTCGGTGCGGATTCCCATGGTCTCCCTCGCCTCCATCATCACCGACATCTGGGTTGCCCATATCTCCATAGGGTCATGCTCCACCCATCCGTTATTCGGGAAATGCTGGGTGAACTCCTTCTGTTTCACTGAGCATATCCTGCCTTCCTTATCAAATATTATCGCCCTTGAGCTGGTCGTTCCCTGATCCAGCGCCATTATATAATCTGCCAAATTGCCCTCCTATTAACACGGGCGCTCGGTTCTAGTGTTTTGCAACCAAACTGATGGGTATGCCTTCTCAGGGGACGCTCCCGCTCGTTTCGCCCTGCAGCGGTACTAAGATGCTGCTTAGCGCACCATCTAAGGACCGGCGGGCTCAAATGCCCCTGCGAAGGCATACCCATCAGCTTGGTTTTATATACACTGTTAAGCCTCGCTGTTCTCCGTAATTATGTATGGTCCGTCGGGCAATTTTGCCCTGACAAACCTTTTTTCTTCTTCCTTTTAAGTATCTATCAAATAAGCCAGAATCAAATAGTTCAGCTTAATTGTTTTGATCAAATTTTTTCAATCGTTTTTCAGATAGTTCTCTCTCAAATGTTCGTTCACTCTCTCGACCTCTAGTTTGAAGTCTCTTGAGGACATGCGGATTGCACCCTGGCCCATGGTGACTATCTGCTCCAGTCCGTCCGATGTGACCACAGTGACCTTGTGCTTTCTCGCAAGCTCATGTGTGAGCTTTTCTATATGCGCATCCGCGGTCTCACCCTCCTTGGTGTACACCACCTCTATATCATCATAAGGGAATCTCTCGCCCTTGTTGTCCTTCACCTTGTAGCCGTCAAATACCACTATTAACTTACAGTTCATATATCCCTGATAGTTTGACAGTATGTCCATGAGCTTACCTCTGGCGGAATCTATGTTGTGCTCCGACAGTTCCCGAAGTGTATCCCACGCAAATATGACGTTGTAGCCATCCACTATGACATAGTCCTCGCCACTCTTTCTGCGCTTGAATGCTCCAGGTGTTGCTATCCCTCTATCGGCTGGTCTGCTGCCCACAAGAGGCCCATTCCCAGGCTGTCTGTCTCTGGACTGACTCTTATTATACTGTCCATTTACTTTATACTCAGATGTAGTTCTCCTGAATCTTCCGTTCAGTGCCACATCCTTGTCCTTGTAATCTCCGCCAAATGTCCTTGCAAATATCTCGCTGAGCTCCTCATCTGTTATGGACATCTCCGATACACTCTTTCCCGGCCTGTTCACCGGAATATCCATAGCATAGCCATCTTCCGTGTAGCCAAGCTGGCCCGAGATCTCAAATCCCGGATCCTCCTTCACATGCATGTTCTCATACACATCATACCAGTCCACCAGATAACCTGCACCATGGGCACAGAATACCGATGAAGATGGATTAAACCTGTCAAGCTCAGGATCATAATGTCTCTCAGCCAGAACCTCTTCGGTGTTGTGGCACGGCTGATAGCCGTCTATATCCACCTGAAGCCTGCCTGTACCTCTGGAAAATGCTGTGAGTTCACTGTAATACTCTCTCATGGTATATACCGGGGCATGTCCCGTGATGACTGTCGTCTCACCGGATATCTCCTGACCGTCCATAGTTCCGCTCATCTTCACTATGTCTGCAAGAACCCTTCCGGCATACTCCTGTGATACCTCTATTTTAAATGCATACACAGGTTCCAGCAAGACACTTTCCGCCATCATAAGGCCCTGTCTCACCGCCCTGTATGTCGCCTGTCTGAAATCTCCCCCCTCAGTGTGCTTCTGATGTGCGCGCCCCGCAGTGATGCTTATCTTCATATCCGTGATTGGCGATCCCGTAAGCACTCCCCTGAACTCACGCTCCTGAAGATGGGTGAGTATCAGTCTCTGCCAGTTCTTATCCAGTACATCCTCGCTGCAAATGCTGTCAAAGCACATTCCACTGCCATTTTCCATAGGTTCAAGCAACAAATGTACCTCTGCGTAGTGCCTGAGCAGTTCAAAATGTCCTACACCCATGACTGGAGCCGCGATCGTCTCCTTGTATGATATCCTGCCCTGTCCGTATGTGATGGCAATTCCAAACCTGTCTCTTACCATCTGAGCCACTACCTCAAGCTGTACCTGCCCCATGACCTTGATGTATATCTCTCCTGCAGTCTCATTCCACTGCACCTGGAGCTGGGGATCCTCTTCCTCAAGCAGTCTGAGCTTTGACACCATCGTGACCGCATCCACATCAGTCGGGTACATGACCTTATAGCTGAGAACCGGCTCCAGACTTGGGAGCTCTCCATCCGGGCAGGCACCGATTCCCTGTCTGCCGTAGGTATTCACCAGTCCCGGAACAGCACAGACACATCCGGCGGGAACCTGGGTTACCATGTCGTACTTTGCACCGGAGTACACCCTTATCTGGTTGACCTTCTCATGGCTCTCCTCCCCCTGACTGTTTCTGAGCGTCAGCACATCCTTGAGCTTCAACACTCCTCCAGTGACCTTCATGTAGGTAAGTCTCTCGCCCTTATCGTCACGTCCTATCTTGAACACTCTGGCGCCAAATTCTTCCCCGCGCACAGGTTCCACTACATATCTGTTCATGCCGTCAAGAAGCTCTGACACGCCCTCATTCTTGAGTGCAGAGCCAAAGTAACATGGGAACAGCTTTCTGCCCGCAATGGCATTTACCACGTCCTGATCATCATTTGCCCCAGTCTCAAGAAAATGTTCAAGCATGGCCTCATCGCACATGGCGATCTGCTCTCCTGAATCTTCACATAAAAAATCGACACAGCCATCACTCAGTCTGTGTCTGATATTGTCCATGAGGTAATCTCTATCATAGCCAGTCATGTCCATCTTATTGACAAATATAAATACAGGAATCCCATATCTCTCAAGCAGCTTCCACAGGGTCTCCGTGTGGCTCTGAACACCGTCCATGCCATTGATGACCAGAACCACATAATCAAGAACCTGCAATGTTCTTTCCATCTCTGTTCCGAAATCCACATGTCCCGGAGTGTCAAGCAAAGCTATATGCATATCAGCATATGCAAGCTCTGCCTGCTTGGAAAATATCGTGATCCCCCTGTCCTTTTCCTGACTGTCCGTATCTAGATATGTATCCTGATGATCCACCCGCCCAAGCTTTCTTATCTGTCCTGCCTGATACAGCAGCGCCTCCGACAGGGTGGTCTTACCCGAATCAACGTGGGCCAGTATGCCCGCGACTATGTTCTTCATATGTATCTTTTCCTTCACCAGCCGATATATATCACCTGCCACGCATCTTGCTGACCATTGATATATATATCGGTTCTTTATAAACTCATTTATCGGTTCAGCTATGAGTCTGTATCCGCCATGCTATCGCCATCCGGGATTCCCTGTTTTTCATTCTGCGCCGCCTTATATCTCTTGAACCTCTTGAAGAATATGGCTGTAAATGCACCTATGATAAAAGGGAACATGAATGTGGCAAATCTATAGAGAAGTGCCATGGCTCCGGCTGCAGCAGAACCAACAAGTCCCGAATAGATCGCTGTCATAACAAGCTCACTTGATCCGATTCCTCCCGGCATAGGAATGACTGCCGCCAGCATGACACTCATGGCTGTTATACCTATTGACGTGACAATATTCATATCACACAAGTTGTGACACACTATATAAGGTATGGCAAACCAGCACGCGAACTTGCATATATCAAGCAGCATGACTACCACTATAAGCCACGGTTTCTTAAGTACAACCCTGGTGGCATCCTCCATCATAGCTGTCTGCCCACTTAAACTGTCAATCTGCTTTGCAAATCGTCCTTTAAACAAAGCATCAGCTTTTTCAATAAGCCATCTGAGGAATCTGTGAAACGGCGGCCAGCACGCAAAGAGCACTATCGCCATCGTTATGAGTATGGTCGCTATAACGCCGAGGACAACATATGAACTGTATTTGCCAAATACTCCAAGCATATATTCTCTGTTCGCAAGAAACAATGCCACCGCCATAACACATATGGTCATCTTGTGTATCGCATAATCAATAGAGTACAGACCAAGCGCTTTCGACGGCTGTATTCTGCAGTGTTTCATGAACAATGTGGATGCCACTATGGTACCGCTCCCAAGCGTTGACACCCTGTAAAATGACACAAAATACGTCATAATATTTGCATCGAAAAATGTCATATTGTTCTCCACTTGTCGCATGAGGATAAACGTTATGCAGCTCTCTATCACTCCGTATAAAAGCGTCGCTCCGAGAATAGCTGCCACGACCACAGGACTTGTCTTTACAAGCTGCGACGTTATAGGGCCTGCCATGTCACGGAACACATATATGATAAGTCCGACCAGCACCAGCACACACAACCATTTTATAAGTGTTTTCTGTCTATCTGATAGTTTTTTCATAGTCTTATATCCCTTTTCCCCTAATATCAATTCATTCAGATCAGTCTTATCCCAATCTGCCCACCATCTCAAATGTACCGGCAATTAGTCTCTGCCATGCATACTGATCTCCTGTTTCGTACAATAGATTAACAAGCTAATGGAAAAAATACAAGCATATGTTATTTCATTCTGACATAATAGGTAGACTTGCCTGTACCGCCTCTGCCTATATCGCCCTCTTTTACGAGTTTTCTGAGTGCTCCCTCTACCGAACTGATGCTGAGGGTCGGACAAAGTTCCATTATATCTTGCTTTGTAAACTTTCCTATTTTCAGCAGTATTGCTTTTCGCACCATCTCAATCGCCGGCAACTTTTCCTCTACGATTTCAAAGCGCTCCTCAAAATCCTTATAAGCAGCCAGTATTGTCCCAAGGAGATATTTTATAAACGGGATCACGTCCTCTGTGCCCTCGTGCCAGCCTGCCTGGGCTTTCCCAAGCGACTCATAATATAACTCCTTATTCCCCGCTATCTTTGCCTCAAGAGAAATATACTTTCCAACATAGAATCCACTTCTATATAGCAGAAGCGTTGTGAGCAGTCTGCTCATTCTGCCATTGCCATCATTAAACGGGTGTATGCACAGAAAATCATGTATGAAAACAGGAATGACGATCAGCGGCTCCACCTCGAAATTACCGATCACCCTGTTGTATTCCCCACATATCCTGTCCAGCGCTTCCGGTGTCTCAAATGGAGCCATCGGCGTGAACAGGACTTCCGTTTGCCCATCAGGATAAGTTGCGCTGATATAATTCTGCACCGTCTTTGTTCTTCCTGCAAATGGGTTATTCATATGACTGTACAACATCTTATGCAGCTGAAGTATATAATTCTGAGTTATAGGTATTGCATCAAAGCTTTCATGTATAACCCCAGCACATCCCTGTAACCTGCTATCTCTTCCTCGGCTCTGTTCTTCGGTGTGGTCTTCTCCTCAACCAACTGCTTTATTCTTGTATTTGTTGTGACTATACCCTCTATGGCATTGGACGCCTCCGTGCTCTGGATCTTTGCTATCTCAACAAGCTTATCCAGTTCATCCGGACGCTGTCTTAAATACAGTTCCTGTTTACCTGCATATCTATATATTGCAGCTATGAGTCCAAGCACTTCAGAATCCCATTTTTCTTCTTTTATTTTACTGTAATTAAAAGTTCTCATTCCCTTAATTTGCTCCTTTTCCCTTAAATATTAGCACATTTTAATGGAAAGTCAACCCAATTAAGGGCATTTCCCCTCAAAGTTCTATCAGTTTTAAGGTTATCCAATTGTATACTATTTATGCAGCTAATTAAGGGTACTTTCAAAAAAAGCCACCACATCAAAACACGATGTGGTGGCTTTTTCATATAAATTCTATATCACAGCAATTACTATATATCCATTTAGCCGAATAACGGAGTTGAGTAATATCTGTCTCCACTGTCTGGAAGAAGTACTACGATATTCTTGCCTGCATACTCAGGGCGCTCTGCGATCTGCTTTGCTGCAAAGTAAGCTGCACCTGATGAGATTCCTACGAGGATTCCCTCTGCTGATGCGATCTCCTTTGCTGCTACAAATGCGTCATCATTCTCAACGGCGATGATCTCGTCATATACCTTTGTGTTAAGTGTGTCAGGAACAAATCCTGCACCGATTCCCTGTATCTTGTGTGCTCCTGAAACGCCCTTTGAGAGAACTGGTGATGTGGCAGGCTCAACGGCGATGACCTTTACACCTGGATTCTTCTCCTTCAGATACTCGCCAACGCCTGTGATAGTTCCACCTGTTCCGATACCGGCTACAAATACATCTACCTTGCCGTCTGTATCCTCCCAGATTTCAGGACCAGTTGTGAGTCTGTGTGCCTTTGGATTGGATGGATTTACGAACTGTCCAGCTACAAAGCTGCCAGGGATCTCCTTTGAAAGCTCATCAGCCTTTGCGATGGCTCCCTTCATTCCCTTTGTTCCGTCTGTGAGAACTATCTCAGCACCGTATGCCTTGATGATGTTACGTCTCTCAACGCTCATGGTCTCAGGCATAACGATGATAGCCTTGTAACCCTTGGCTGTTGCTATGGATGCAAGACCGATACCGGTGTTACCTGATGTAGGCTCGATGATAGTTGCCCCCGGCTTGAGTGTTCCATCCTTCTCAGCATCCTCGATCATCTGGAATGCGATTCTGTCCTTTACACTTCCTGCTGGGTTGAAATACTCAAGCTTTGCAAGGATATTTGCCTTGAGATCATTCTTCTTCTCTATGTTTGAAAGCTCCAGAAGTGGAGTCTTACCTATAAGCTCTGCTGCACTCTTATATATATTACTCATATTATCGTACCATTACCTTTCCTGATATTTATTATGTTCACTATTTGTAGTCTTCTCTTATATTCATTATTTATATCGATTACTCCTGGATTGCCTTGAATGCCTCGTCAAGATCTTCGATGATATCATCAATATTCTCTGTACCAATTGAAAGTCTGATCGTGTTCTGCTTGATTCCCTGGTCGATAAGCTCAGCCTCATTCAGCTCTGAGTGAGTTGTTGATGCCGGGTGGATTGCTAGTGACTTAACATCGGCAACATTTGCAAGAAGTGAGAATAACTCAAGATTATCGATGAACTTCTGTGCTGTCTCTGCTCCGCCCTTGATTTCAAATGTGAAGATAGAACCACCGCCGTTAGGGAAGTACTTCTTGTACAGTCTCTGCTGCTCAGGATCTGTGGATACTGAAGGGTGATTTACCTTCTCAACAAGTGGATGGTTGTTCAGGTACTCAACTACCTTGAGTGCATTTGATACATGTCTCTCAACACGGAGTGACAGTGTCTCAAGTCCCTGAAGGAATATCCATGAGTGTATTGGTGAGATCGTAGCACCTGTGTCACGGAGGAGGATAGCTCTGATCCTTGTGACAAATGCTGCAGGACCTGCTGCGTCTACAAAGCTTACACCGTGGTAGCTCTCATTTGGCTCAGTGAGCTGTGGGAACTTGCCTGATGCCTTCCAGTCGAAGTTACCGCTGTCGATGATGACACCACCGATAGTTGTTCCGTGTCCACCAATGAACTTTGTCGCTGAGTGAACTACGATGTCCGCACCGTACTCGATAGGTCTTACAAGGTATGGTGTTGCAAATGTGCTGTCGATAACAAGCGGAATCTTGTGTGCGTGAGCGATATTTGCAATTGTCTCGATATCTGAAACCTCTGAGTTAGGATTTCCAAGGACCTCGATGTAGAGGGCCTTTGTGTTCTCCTGAATAGCATCCTCAAATGCCTGTGGATCAAGTGGATCAACGAATGTTGTATCTACATTGTAATCCTTGAGTGTATGTGCAAGGAGGTTGTATGTTCCGCCGTAGATATTCTTTGCTGCTACGATGTGGTCTCCTGCAAGTGCAAGGTTCTGAATTGTATATGTAACTGCCGCTGCACCTGAACCAACTGCCAGTGCTGCAACGCCGCCCTCGAGGGCTGCGATTCTTCTCTCAAATACATCCTCTGTTGGGTTTGTAAGTCTTCCGTAGATGTTGCCGGCATCCTTGAGTGCAAATCTGTCAGCTGCATGCTGTGAGTTGTGGAATACGAATGATGATGTCTGGTAGATTGGTACCGCTCTTGCATCCGTAACCGGGTCTGCTGTCTCCTGTCCTACGTGTAACTGTAATGTCTCAAACTTTAAATTTCTCTCTGCTCTTGTCTTCTTTGCCATGATCTTATTCTCCTTATATTCAAATATTTTATCTGTCATGCGCACCTGCCCCTTCATCTTGTCATGTATATGAGCTCATGTGGCATTATACTCTTCTTTATTATCTTCTGTCTATTATGTATGATCTGTTATTTATATCTGTGTCATGATTATTTGTTCTGTGTTCGCTTTAACAGCAGCAACACATGACTTCTATGAAACACATTCGTCTGTCTTCGTTAAGGTACTGTGGTTTGAATGTACTTCCCAGCATATCAACACCTCTTTCTCGATTTTCGTCTTTGGAATTTGACTTGATCGTATCATTTCTGTGATTATTTTTACTTTTCACATAATTCCTACTCAGAAACTATGAATTAAGCATAGCTGTATATTACAGCCTAATTCCCACTTTGTCAATAGGTTTTTTATGAATTATCTTGATTGTTTTTTTTCAGATGTTATAATAGACATGTAAATGATGTAAAATCATCAGTAAATACAGGCATTTGGGAGGTTTATATTATGAAAGTATCCACAAAAGGGCGTTACGCTCTGCGTTTTCTTATAAATATAGCATCGAGGACAGACGGCAAGCCAGTGAGCATCAAGGATGTTGCCGCACAGGAGGAAATATCCGAGAAATACCTTGAGCAGATCACTTCTGTGCTGAACTCCGGCGGGCTGGTGAAGAGCACCAGAGGTCCACAGGGAGGTTATCTTCTCCGAAAAGCCCCTGAAGACATAACAGTTGGAATGGTTTTAAGGCTCACTGAGGGCGGCATATCTCCTGTTGCGTGCCTTGATGCAGATGAATTCCAGTGCGAACGCGAGGCAAGATGCTCCACCATAGGTCTCTGGCGCAGACTGGACAAAGCGATCCGGGACGTGGTAGACACCACCACCATCGCTGACCTTGTGGCAGAAAGACCTGAGGCGGCAGATAACTATTGCATTTAAATCATATATACATGCTTTTGTTATATTTTTTATACTTTTGACTTCAACAGCCGTATGACCTTCTCAACATACGGCTTTACACCATCCCCAGGGAACACATCTTCCGGCATCTCAAATCCGTGTTCCTCACGGTACATATAATACCTGTTATCTATGTATTCACCATATTTTTCACAGAGATCATATACCTCCCTCAAATTATGCATTTATTTACAAAAATAATACCCTGTCCTTTCGGACAGGGTAAGTGAACCTGTGGTGTAAAATTTTCACTCTTACTTGTGAGCCATTGTCTTGATCTCTGTGTCGATCTTCTGTACGAACTCGTCAAGTGGAAGAACTGTTGTGTCAGCCTCACCGTGGAGTCTGTATGATACTGTTCCGTTCTCAGCCTCGTTGAATCCGATTACGAGAAGGTATGGAACCTTCTGAACCTGACCCTCACGCATACGATAACCAAGCTTCTCTGCTCTGTCATCAAGCTCTACACGAACGTCGATGGCATCAAGGGCATCAACAACCTTGTGAGCATAAGCCATAAGATCCTCGTTGTCTGTCTTTACAGGCATAACTCTTACCTGTACAGGTGCAAGCCATGTTGGAAGATTACCCTTTGTCTCCTCAAGGATGTAAGCCATGAATCTGTCGAGAGAACCAAGGATAGCTCTGTGGAGAACTACAGGTGTCTTCTTCTCGCCGTCCTTGTCGATATACTTCAGATCGAACTTAGCTGGCAGACAGAAGTCGAGCTGACATGTCGAGAGTGTATACTCATTTCCTACGGCCGGCTTAACATTTACATCAAGCTTAGGTCCGTAGAATGCAGCCTCTCCGATTTCCTCTGTGTACTCAATTCCGATATCATTAAGAACCTTTCTTAATGCGTTCTCAGCATTGTTCCACATTTCATCATCATCATGATACTTTACCTTGTCCTCTGGGTCACGGAGTGACAGTACGCATCTGTAATCTGTGATTCCGAAATCCTTGTATGTGTCAAATATGAGCTTAACAACTCCTGCAAACTCTTCCTCGATCTGGTCTGGTGTCACAAATATATGTGAATCGTTCTGACAGAAGTGTCTTCCTCTCTCAATACCCTTGAGTGTACCACTTGCCTCAAATCTGAAGTCGTGTGCGATCTCAGCGATCCTGATAGGAAGATCCTTATATGAGTGCATCTTGTTTGCATATATCATCATGTGGTGTGGGCAGTTCATTGGACGAAGTACAAATGACTCTCCCTCCATCTCCATTGCCGGGAACATGTTGTCCTTGTAGTGATCCCAGTGACCGGATGTCTTGTAGAGGTTTACTGTACCTACACAAGGTGTCATAACGTGCAGATAACCAAGCTTTCTCTCCTTGCGCTTGATGTAGTTCTCAAGCTCCTGCCATACGGTATAGCCCTTCGGAAGGAACATCGGCAGTCCGCGTCCTACCAGATCATCAGACATAAACAGCTGCATCTCCTTGCCGATCTTTCTGTGATCGCGCTCCTTTGCCTCCTCAAGTAACTGAAGATGCTCCTCAAGCTCCTCCTTTGTAGGGAAGCACACACCATATATTCTCTGAAGAACCTTGTTCTTGCTGTCGCCCTTCCAGTAAGCTCCTGAATGTCTGATGAGTTTGAAGTTACGGCAAAGCTTTACATTGTCTACGTGAGGTCCACGGCAGAGGTCTGTGAAATCACCCTGCTCATAGCATGTGATTGTTCCATCCTCAAGTCCATTTATAAGATCGAGCTTGTACTCGTCATCCTTGAACATCTCAAGAGCTTCTTCCTTGGATATCTCCTTGCGGATGATCTTCTTGCCGCTCTTGGCAACCTTCTTCATCTCTTTCTCGATGGCTGCAAGATCTTCCTCGCCTCTGATAACGTCATCGCCGAGATCTACATCGTAGTAAAATCCCTCTGCAACAACCGGTCCAACCCAGAATTTTGCCTGTGGGTACAGATGCTTGATTGCCTGTGCCATCAGATGTGCACAGGAATGATTCAGTGTCTTAAGCTGTTCGTCTTCTTTGAAATTAACCATGTCAGTTCTCCTTCTTACTTCTTATAAAGTGAAAATAAATTGCATGTAACAACTAAAAAAGCACCCTTAGATATAATCTATCTAAGGGTGCGTATGCACGTTTCCACCTTAACTTTTAACTCAATTATGCCTTTAACGCAGCTACGCGGTGACGCTTATATCGCGCACGGCTCGGGAGTGGTCTTCATGTGATATATCATAAGCTGCTCCCACCATATGTTCTGGCTCACGTCTGATTCATATCTGAGTCCGATTCACATATGCAGCTCTCTCTGGATGCATCCACCCACACTACTCTTTCCGTCTATGCCTTTGTCTTATCTGCCACCTAGTGTAGCACGATATATTTTTTTCACAATAGTATTTTTTATTTTTTTTGCCTTTATTTTTTCAACCATTTTCAGCCTTTTTCAGCCAATCAAACAGCCAACAGACTTCTCTCTACCTCATTTCCATGGAAAGACTCATATCCTGGCCGTCCACCATAAGAGTTCCCATGCTGCCGCATACCACAGGCATCATCGGTGACAGATGTCCGAGATCCACATCCATCACGACAGGCACATTGTATTTTCCTATGATCCCCAGCACAGCCTGATACTGGTCAAGGCCCATCATCTCCTGTCCGAACTGCAGCGGTCTGCCTATCATAAATCCCTTGCAGTATCTGAACCATCCGCCACCATCCATCTGCCACATGGCGCGCCTTATGGACATGACGTTCAGATCACATGACTCAAGGAACCAGATAAATCCATCATCCTTATATCTCTCAAGGAATTCGCCAACATGGTCAAACTTTGTTCCTATAAGGTTCACCAGACAATCCACGCAGCCACCTATCATTCGCCCGCTCACCTGGAACTTCTCAGGATAGCCCTTTATCACCCTCGGCTCCGTGATGTTGTACGGCAGGAATGGATGCTCCTCATCCCTGAGGGATTCCTTCTCCCATCCGTCATATCCGGCAAATGACAGTTTCTGTCCCTGAAGGACCGCCATGGCATCCGCAACTGACCGGTGCCACGGCTCTTGTCCAAATGCCGCCGCACACGGACCATATATGGACGCCGTATCGCACAATGTCGTGAGCAGGAATGTGAGATTTGTGTTGTCCGAATATCCCATAAACCACTTCGGATCTGCTGCCCTCAGTCTGTCAAAATCAACATAGTTAAGTATCTCGCACATGAGCTCTCCGCCGCCGCAGGATATGAGTGCATCGTTCTTCTCCGATGTGTAATAGTCATTTATCTCCTGACCGCACAGCTCCGGCTTGTTGCTGATTCCTATGCCCTCACCGGTATAACAATTTGGCCCGATCTGTATACCAAAACCCATATTCCTGAAGTTCTCCTGCGCTCTGCCAAATGCAGTCTTATACGGCTCTGTATCACAGCCAAATGATGGCGCAACGAAACCTATCGCATCGCCCTTTTTTATAAATTTCGGAAATCTCATATATCATACACAGGTATTTCCTGCTTACCTCCTTCTTATCGTTTTATCATATTCAGCCATCCGGTCCAAATCTCCAGACATCATAAATTTCTACATCAGTTTTAATATCCACTCAACCACGAACACCGTCACACACGCCGCAGCAGCCACAACTATAAGCCCCTTCTGCTTGATTCCAAGTATGAGTGCTACCACAAATCCACATACAGCGCTTATGATACTCTCCGTACTGTATAAAATGGACGGAAGTGTCAGCGCCGTGAGACATGAATACGGCACATAATATAGAAATGAATTGACAAATCTGTTCTCTATCTTCTTGCGGAACGCCACCAGCGGCACCATTCTTATGAGGTAGGTGACGACCGCCATGGTTATTATATATATGTATATATTCATCACTGCACCTCCTTTTTCTCAGCAGTTCCCACTGGGAAGAATATAGCCCCTATCACAGAGGCTGCCACCGTGCTTATGATTATGGCAATTCCAGTCGATATAAACTTGAATATCGGAACGTAATACAACACGCATGATATGGCAGCAGCCACAAGCGCAACTATGGCAACCGGTCTCGATTTCTTAGCGACCGGCATGACTATGGCAACGAACATTCCGTAGAGTGCCAAGCTTAATGCGCTGCTGATGGACTTCGGAAGGATCCCGGATGCCACCGCACCGAACAGCGTTCCGCCCGTCCAGCCGACTATCGGAAGGAGCTGAAGTCCTATCATATACCCAAATGTCAATTCCTTCACATGGCCCATCGCCACCGCAAATATCTCGTCAGTATTTGCAAATGCTATTACGAGTCTCTCCTTGATTCCAACTGCCTCCCCAAGCTTCTGTGAAAGTGACAGGCTCATGAGAGAATATCTCAGATTGATTATGAACTGGGTGAGTATCATCTCAACCAGCGTTCCCCCTGCAAGGATAATCTTGAGTCCTGCAAACTGTCCCGCACTGGTTACATTTGTCAGGCTTATGATGACCGCCTGAAAACTTGTGAGTCCGCCCTTTACCGCCAGCAGACCAAAACTAAAACTTACTGCGAAATACCCCAGTGCTATCGGTATTCCATCCTTTAACCCTTTTCTAAATTCCATCTTAAATACTACTTCTTTCGTGACAAATTATGTTATCTCTTCCTTCTGCGTCCTCCGCAGTCGTAACACTTTACATACTTCCACACAAACCTGTCCTTGAACCCAAGGCCAAGATATGTGTATGCCCTTACCTTTGTATACAGCTTTCTGGCAGCCGCGATCTGCCTGTCATCCGGCTCAACGCGTCCGTATACAGCAGCCTGAACCCATTTTATAAACTCTGTGAACTCATCGCCATTTATAAAGCTGCACGACTCCGTGACAGTGTCGGCATACTCCGTGTCGTTCTCACTGACGTTCTCTATGGCACCAGAAAACACCATCATATCATACATCGCCGTGGACATCTCGTATATAGCTGATATCCTGTTTCTTCCCACAAGCCTGCGTCTCCTGCGCGCAACTATCGTCCTTCTTCTGAAGATGACTGCGCCCCACAATATCAGTATCACGGCAAGCACAACAACGACTGTTCTGAACACTCTGTTCTGTACAAGCTCCGACAGACCATCCCCGGCATCCCCTGGTGATCCCGACTGCGCATCTCCACTGCCATCATTCGGGACATCGACCTGATTGCCATTTTCTCCTGTGCCATTTGAAGAATCACCATCCGTCTCCGTAGTGACTTCTGCATTCTCTGACATCTGGGTTGTCGAATCAGTTGTCGCCTCCGTTGTTACATCCGGACTTGAAGTCTCCTCAGAAGTCTCCGGATCCTCTGTATCATCCGATGAATTGTCCGCAGTATTATCACCGCTGTAATCCGGTTCCTTCGGTATCCCCAAAGTATCCGCCCTGTCTCCAAGCGGTGTGGCATCCACGATCACCCAGTCACCGGCATCCTCACTGTACGCTTCAATCCACGCATGACTGTATTTATCCAGAACCACCGCACGGTATGTTCCATCCGACTGCTTTATCCACGCAGACGACGGCACCACATAACCTGTATTATACACGGTGGAGATTCCCAGTATCCTGAAGCCCACCGCCGCCGCAGAAGCAAAGTGAACACAATATCCCTCATGAACGTCATACATCGCACTGTTGACCGGATCCTCACCCTCGGTAAATTTCTTTGGTGCTGTGGTATATGACATATGCTGTCTTATATATGTCACCAGTTTGTCCATGACCTCATTTGAAAACTTCTTATCTGGCGCATATCCCTGTATCTCTGATTCGTATCTTGCAAATGTATCCTTATCATAATACACCATGACCTCATCATCAGGGCTGTGTCCATCCGCCCTTCCGTGCCACGACCCATTCTCATATGTAACATAGCTTCTCGACTTGACGTAGAGATTTCCCTGAGGCTTATCCTCCCTGATTATCTCATCCACAACTTCATCACCGGGATTGACCTCAGAATCATCCACCTTATAGTAACCTGAATATCCTTTGTTACTTTCCCCCGACAGAAAATATTCCATGTTGTCCACCATGTCGAGCAGTTTCCCTTGTTCCTTCACACCTCTGTCGTATACGCTGTCATATACAAGAAGGGTGACAACAAGGCACGCGGCAAATACCGTCACAGGAACTGCAATGTTCCACACCACCGACAGCGGCTGTCCCATTCTCATGAGAACATATCTCGCCACGATAAGTGACAATACAGTAAGCACTACTCCGGGTGCACTCACAGGTACACTGAGTGTTGCGCCAGCAAGCATAAACAAAAATGCAAGTCCGATAGCTATCATCAGACTGTTACACCTGTATATCATATAAGTGGCAAAGAACATTGACACCGCCACTATAAAAGCACAAATTCCGTCACAGCACTCACGCTGACATAGTCAAGATCTATGAGTCCTGTCTTTATCCCATAAACCTTTTTCAGATCATATGCTATGCTGTATACCATGCCCTTTCCTCCGGCATAGAGCAGCTTTCTTCTGGCAAGCCCCCATCCCAGCAACACAGTAACCGGAACCACAATATCCAGTATCCTCTGTTCTTTTCTCAAAATGTACCACAGAGAATAAACCAGTGCTATCACCAGACTTCCTATGATATACGCACCCACAAGATTGGTGGAGTCCATATATTTATTTATATCCGAGCTGTATGCGATATCGCCCACAAGGTATGTCATACCAAGCGACAACGCCCATACAGCCAGTCCCAAAACAACTCTCAATTCCACACCTCTGTAATTCTATGATGATGCCTGGAGAATCTACACCGTGATATAGGATTTTGCAAGATCCTCCTTTATGGTTTCAAATCCCACCTGAAAACTTTCATCTCCACACTCTATATTGCCATTCATGTCTATGTCGATGAAGCTTGTGAAATCCTCACCTCTGTATCTCTCTCTGTACATTCCTATCACATCGTAGCTGTCATTTGTCCTGGCATCCACATACGACAACCTTGCAGCGGCATCGTACACATCCTCCTCACGGACTATGCGGTATCTCGTTATGGACATCTCCTCCGGATCATACCACGCTATAAAGTGAGGGACTTTAACATCTATCAGTGAAAAGCTCACCGATACCATGGATTCCAGCGCAACAGACATTGCCTGTCCATAGTGACGGCAGTTTCTTCCATCGAGATCCATACAGATGATGACCGGACACGACAATGCCTTTGATGTATCCCTGACCATTATCTCATCCTGTCTGGCCGACAACTTCCAGTGGATACGGGTCATCCTGTCTCCAGGTCTGTACTCTCTCACCTGATACACCTCGGTCGAGTCATCGCTTCTCACATCCGAATAATATACATCACTGTCCGTCACAAAATCTCTTGTGTTCTTCGTGACCTCCACCGGAACGAGATAGCACTGAGGCAATACGTAAATGTACGCCGTTCCACCAACCTTTTTCCTCATCGAGAAAATATGGAAAGCATCATATATCCTGACGCCCGATGCCTTTATCTCGTATCTTCCGCTGACATCCAGCTTCATCTTTCCCACGCACTTTCCATACCTGTCATCTATCTGTTCAAATGTACTCTTCTTCTTTTTCTTCATACCCGGAGCAAGAACACTGAACACCGCTGCCACATGGGGTACCTGACCACCGGTGGCAGATACCGCAAGTTCCGGACAAAATGTACTGTTCTTCTCAACCACAGGTATATTCATCTGCATCTTAACACTGGTTCTTATGTATCGCACGATCAGCCCGGCTATAAGACTCAGCATGACAGCAGTCATGATCACCGCTGCGAAAAAAGTATGATTTTTCTTTATTGATTATTCCTATATATACACATGCCCCTATCAGGACAATATACAATATTCCTCGTCTCATACGACATCCTACCACTACACGCTTCCAAATCTCATGCTACTTTTTCGCCAAACTTCTTCGTCTAACCGACGGTTTGTACACCCTCTCCATTATGTCCTTGAGCACAGCCTCCTGTGTTATGTGGTTCACCCTTGCCTTGGCACTTAAGACTATCCTGTGTCTTATGACGTCCGTCCACACCATCTGCACATCCTCAGGTATGACAAAATCTCTCCCGCTTATATATGCCCAGCTCTTCGCCATCTTGGTGAGGGCTATCGTTCCTCTTGGACTCACTCCTAGCTCAAGGCTTGGATTCTCTCTGGTTCCAACAACAAGCTGGCCTATATAAGAATACACGTCATCGCTGACCTTGACATGCTTTACTTCCTCCCTGATAAGCCGCAGCTCAGACGCACCTATTACAGGCTGTACATCCTGAAAGCCATCAGCGGAGGTTCTTCCCTTAACTATATCCAGCTCGCTCTCTATGGATGGATATCCCAGCTTAAGGCACACCATAAATCTGTCGAGCTGGGAATCAGGAAGAAGCTGTGTTCCGGCACTGCCGATAGGGTTCTCCGTGGCAATTACTATAAATGGATCCGGAACCTGATATGTCACTCCATCCACAGTCACATGTCCCTCCTCCATAACCTCGAGAAGTGCCGACTGTGTCTTTGGAGATGTTCTGTTTATCTCATCTGCGAGGAACAGATTGCACATAACAGCACCCGGTCTGTACACAAACTGATTTGTCGCCTTGTCGTACATCGTAAATCCCGTTATATCTCCCGGAAGGACATCCGGTGTAAACTGGACTCTCTTGTTCTGGAGCCCCATTGCATTTGCAAATGCAAGAGCCATCGTCGTCTTGCCGACTCCCGGTACATCGTCCATGAGAATGTTACCACCTGCGATTATCGCCGCCATTATCTTGGCAATACACACATCCTTGCCTATGACGACCTTCTTCACCTCATCTATAACGTCCATTACCTTGTCATTATAATTCATCTCGTTCTCCCATCCTTCAGATTATCTGTCTACATACGCAACAGGGAGGAAGCTCTTCCACTTCCTCCCTGTTATCATTGCTGCTGCAGCTTCACCTTTACCGTCTCTATATTATTCATTATAACTCTGTATGTATCATTGTCCCCATAGACACTGTAGAGTTCTTCTGCCGCAAGCTGATAAAATTTGAGTGCCTGCTGGTAGTCCTCCTGTCTGTACCACACCTCTGCAACAGCAGACAGCGCAGCACTGTAGTGATATCCTCTGACACCCTTGAGCTGATATCTGCGCACCGCCTCCGTCAGCTTGTCCTGAGCTTCCTTGAGCCGACCTGCCCTGAGAAGGCTCTCTCCGAGATTGGCATATGTGGCAACAATCTCCGTACCGGCATTCTCATGTCTTTCTATGATGCTGAGCGCGTGCTCCAGTGCATCAACAGCCTTGTCGTAATCGCCAAGCTCCTGATAAATGAGCGCCACGTTGTTATAATAACCCGCCAGCAATATATCATATGGACCGAGCTGCTCCGAATATATGTCATACACCTTCCTGCAATAGGACAGGGCTTCCAACAGGTTACCTGCAGCCCTGTTCTCATTTGCAATATTCATGAGAGCGGTTCCATATGGAACTGTATCTTCAATCCCCATCTTATGAGCGAGCCTCATGACCTGCCTGCAAAAATACAGTGCCTTGTCGTGTTCTCCCGTGGTGCGGTGAAAACCGATAAGCTCATTGTATATCGCAAGCATGGAATCAGTATCCTTTTCATATTCAGCATCGCTGAGTGCCTGGGTAAGGTATCTCTCCACCTCCGGCAGTCTGTTCTCTGCGAACAGCTTATCAAGCCCGCTAAAAACCTCATTTATATTCATATAGTCAACCTCAATTTCTCTCACAATATCCTGTCATCACATCATAACACAATATTCGATTCATTTACAGACCCATTAAGGAAATCCATGGCATTGTCCAGAGTGGTCCTGCTTATCGCCTCCAGTGCCTCCTCTGTAAGGAATCCCTGATGAGACGTCACTATCACATTTGGAAATGACAACAGTCTCGCAGTGATCGAGGACTCCAGTATGTCATCCTCCCTGTTCTCAAATACATTTGGAGTCTCCTCCTCGTATACATCCAGCCCGATTCCGAAGAATTTTCTGCTTCTGATCCCAGCTATGAGATCGTCGGTCTTGATGAGTGCACCTCTGGAGGTATTCACCAGGATCACGTGATCCTTCATCATGCCAATGGTCTCTTCATTTATCATATGGTAGGTCTCGTCGGTCAGCGGACAGTGAAGCGATATAAGATCAGATCCCGCCAGAAGCTCAGAGAGCTCCACATATCTGACAAAATCAAGGTCCGGATTCTTATACATATCGTAAGCGATCACATCCATTCCAAATCCATGACATATCCTCGCCATGGCAGCCCCGATCTTACCGGTTCCGACGATACCGGCTGTCTTGCCGTAGAAGTTCATGCCTGTAAGTCCGACCAGACTGAAGTTGTTCTCCCTCACCTTTATATAGCTCTTGTGCAGTCTCCTGTTCACCGCCATGGCAAGTGCCATCGCATGCTCCGCCACAGCCTCAGGCGAATAGCCCGGAACCCTCATCACAGTTATACCGCATTTTTTTGCCGCATCCATATCCACGTTGTTGAAGCCCGCGCATCTCATCAGTATAAGCTTCACGCCCGCATCACTCAGCGCATTCACAACGGGTGCACTCACATCCGAGCTGACAAATGCACATATGGCGTCATACCCCTTTGCAAGTCTTGCGGTCTTCACCGACAGATCTGTGTCCACATAATCTATGGTCAGCTTGTCGTACTGATCTTTTATCGCATCGAACGACTCCATGTCATAACGCTTTGTATCATAAAATAATATATTCATATCTGTTCCTCCTGTTTTTTCCTCTATCGGTATAATGTGTAGCATTGCTTTTTTCTATGTACAAAAACGGAGATTCTCTGAACTGTGTACAGAGGATCTCCGTTTATTATTTGCGTGACAGTATAGCTGTAAGTCCCTGAGTCGGAACATGTAAGTCATCGTTATCCAACATGTTAGGCAGTATGAGTGTCGCCTCATACACCTTGCCCTTTCTGCAGGTCGTAAATGATCCATTCATCTCCTCCGCCATCTTCTGACATGTCAAAGTACCTATATGTGTGCTCTCAGCCTTGCTGCTTTCCGGATTTATATAATTTCTGAAATAAATTCTTACCTTTCTCCGATCTATATATACCCTTATATCTATGCTTTTTGATTTGTCCGAATACTTTCTGATGTTGGTAAATACATTGTCGGTTATCCTCTTCATACCCTGAAGATCAACGTAAATTTCGGCTTCCTTGTCCGAGATATCAATGTCGAACTGATATCCATTCTCGCCCAGGAGCACAACATACTCTCCAAGCATCTGGTCAAGGAACGGCCCCGCCGGGAACATCTCCATGTTGAGATCCTCACCGCCCTTTGAATATACATAGAAGTATCTGAACATCTTGTCCGACATCGTCCTGAGCTGCTCCGCCTTCTCAGCACTTATCCTTATGTATTCGTCAAGCTCCTCCTGGGATGAATACTCCTTGTTCTGCATGAGCTCCAGATATCCCGCCATGACTGTGAGCGGAGTTCTTATATCATGGGCCATGGCTGTGACCAGATCACTGTTCGCCTGCCATGCCTCACGCTCCCTGCTGAGCTGCTCAATAATGGTCTGCCTCATGGTGTCTACATTCTCCGCCAGCATACAGATCTCATCCTGACCGTGTATTGTTATCGGCCCATTGATATCCACATCCTTGATATCCATGACCTCATTTGTGAGGCGTCTCATTCTGCCTATCTCTCTTCCGAAATAGACTATTATCACACCGATGAACAGGATACAGCATATGACAAATATCGCTATCTCTCCGACATCCTTGATCGTATCATCCGAATAGTCAACTATGCAGACATCAAACACTCCATCCTTGAATAGCACAGGATAGAAATCGTAGTCAAATTCATTGAGGTCTCCTCGCAGCATGCTGGAATTGCCGTAGTAAGCTCCCTCATCCGCGGTCACCGCATCGGATTTCTTCTGGGATTCGCTGCTCGAGGATGCCTTCCTCTTGATCTTTCTGATATTTCCATAGTTGTCCTGTAACAGAATGATTATCTCACCAGTCTCCGAATTCGTTATGACATATTTGTATGCGCCCTTCTTCTCTATCATCCAGTCAGAGTCGAATACTATATCATTGTTGTTATAAATCAGTATGTACACATTGTCGTGCTGCTCCTGCCATGCCCTGAGTGCCTGCGTATTCGTAGCCTTTATGGAATGGCTGGTCACATATGAAGCAAAGCTCTGGATCTGTCTGGCGGATCTCTTCTGTGTATTCGTGTCACTCATGTATACATTTTTCATGTAGCTGTTCAGTGCAAATATTCCTGCAAAAAAAGCCGATATGGACAATATTAGCCCAAGCAGTATGATCACAAACAGCTTTACCCTGAGTGTCCGCTTAAATGGCATCTTCATATCAGTCTACCTGATATCCCTTTCCATATATGGTCCTAATGATCTCAGGCTGCGCTGAGTTGTCCTCTATCTTCTGTCTGAGTCTGAGTATGTGTACCATGACCGTATTGGAAGATGAAGGAAGATACTTCTCCTGCCATATATTCTCGTAGAGTGCCTCGAGTGACCATGGCTTTCCTCTGTGCTCCACCAGGAAGAACAAAAGTGCATACTCCTTGTCGGTGAGCTTGATGACCTCACCGTTCTTGATCACAATCCTCTTAAATGAGTCAATATTTATATTGCCGACTGAGATATTCTTTGGATCGGTCTCTGATTTTCCGCGGTACACCTTGTATCTTCTGATAAGAGCATTCACCTTGCGGTTAAACTCGCTCTGGGTGAATGGCTTTGCCAGGAAATCATCGCCACCCACATCGTATGCCTCGTTCTGATCCGGCTCCTTCGTCTTCGCCGTCAAGAAGAGGACTGGGATAGATGAAAACTCTCTGATCTGCTGGCATGCCTCAGTACCTGAAAGCTTTGGCATCATTATGTCCATAACTATGAGATCGATGTCCTTGTCCGCACGCACGGTCTCGACAGCCTCAACTCCATCGGCAGCCTCCACAACATCGTATCCAAGTCTCTTGAGATATATATTGAGCAGCGTTCTGATGTCCTGCTCGTCGTCCACTATAAGTACTTTTACAGATTCTTTTTCGTTCTCCATATCGCATTACTCCTTATCCACACCAAATGTATGTACATTATAACAAATACTCATATCTTTATTCCATTCTAAACTTCTTTGTAAGGAAATTTAAGTCATAAAAAAAAACGGGAACCCTCACTATGTGAGAAGTCCCCGCCTTTTCTTTATAAAATGATTGGAAGAGCTATAGTTAGGTGTGTCTAACTGTTTCTGAGTATATCCAAATTGCCAACATATGTCAATAACCTGCCCGCCATTTGTAATGATAACATTTATCAGTTCGCTCTTCTCTCCTGTCTTCTTCGCTTTATGCCTCTCCATGCCCCCATGATCATGTCCCTGTACACGCCAGGATTGAATATGAGCAGCAATGGGAAGAGCTCCAGTCGTCCCGCAAGCATGTCAAACATCAGAACATACTTGGTAAATCCCGTCAGCCCGCCAAAGTTTCTGGTAGGTCCTACCTCGGAAAGACCCGGTCCTATATTGTTGAGACACGATGCCACCGCAGTGAAGTTGGTCACCAGATCCCTGCCCTCAGGGGACACAAGAAATACAGACAGGGTAAATATTCCCATCAGCGTGATGAAGTATACATTTACCGCCCTGACTACCTCGTGCTCCACCGGTTTGCCATCCATGTTTATCTTCTTGATATTCTTCGGATGGAAATACGAACTCAGCTCCTTGACAACGGTCTTGAACATTATCACGAGTCTCGACACCTTCATACCGCCACCGGTGCTTCCCGCACAAGCTCCGACAAACATCAGGATGACCAGCACCGTCTTACAGGTCTGTGACCACTGGTCAAAATCCGCCGATGCATAACCCGTCGTGGTGATGATCGATGCCACCTGGAAGGCCGCATGTCGCAGGGCATCCCACATATTTGACATGGTGTTCATCAGACTTACAAACAGTATCGCCACCGATGTCAGGATGATGAGGAAATATGTCCTGACCTCCTCCATGGAAAGTGCCTTTCGGATGTTCCTGAACAGCACAAAATAATAAAAGTTGAAATTCACACCAAACAATATCATGAACACAGTTACAACCCACTGTATATATGGTGAGAAGCTTCCAAAGCTGTCGTTCTTTATTCCAAAACCGCCTGTTCCAGCTGTTCCAAATGCCGTACACAGAGCATCGAACAATGACATATGTCCAAACATAAGGAAAATGACCTCCAGAACCGTCATTCCGAAGTAGATAACATACAATATCCTGGCAGTGTGCTTGAGTCTTGGAACAAGCTTTCCAACCGAAGGTCCCGGGCTTTCCGCCTTCATCAGGTTCATATTTGAACCGGACGCACTGTTCATCGGAATGATGGCAAGCAGGAACACCAGAACTCCCATACCGCCTATCCAGTGAGTAAAGCATCTCCACAGCATCATGCCGTGTGACATACTCTCCACATCGCTCAGTATGCTGGCTCCCGTTGTGGTGAATCCCGATATGGTCTCAAACAGTGCATTTGTGAATGAAGGGATCTCCCCTGAAATGACAAATGGCATGCAGCCAAATATACTGAGCAGTATCCAACTGAATGCCGTGGCTACACATCCCTCTTTGAGATATATGGTCTGATTTGCCGGTTTTCTAAGTGTCATAAGCGTTCCTATCACAAGACATGATATTATGACTATAAGGAACGCAAATATTTCATGTTCCTGATATATGAGAGATGTCAGGCATGGAATGATCATGAGCAGACCCTCAAGTCTTATGATCTGGCCAAGTATAAATACTATCATGGAATTATTCATAATCTTCTCCTAATCAAACTGCCTTAAGCAAGTATATCTCTTATATCCGTAAATCCTGTCTCAGTGGTGACTATCATGGCCGTATCTCCAACCTGTATAGAATCCTGACCTGTTGGAAGCAGGATCGAACCGTTTCGATTTATAAATGCTATGAGGAGGTTCTTCTTGAGATTGAGATCCTTCAGCGGTATATCCGTCACCTCCGACTTCTCATCCACACGGAACTCTATCGCCTCAGCTCTTGAGTCAAACATGTGGTAGAGTGTCTCTATGCTGTTACTGTTGGAATTTTTCTTCGCACGGACATATGCGACTATGGACTCCGCAGTTATACTGCATGGATATACAACACTTCCCAGATCAAGGCTGTTTATGACCTCTCTGAAATTGCTCCTGTTTATCTTGGTTATCGTCTTGGCATTTGAATGTTTGCGGGCGTGGAGAGTCAAAAGTATATTCTCCTCGTCGATTCCTGTCAGGGACACAAATGATTCAGTCTCCGCAAGGCCCTCCTCGTTCAAAGTCTCCTGATCCGTTCCATCACCATTTATGATTATCGCCCTCGGCAGAAGGACTGAAAGCTCCTCACAGCGCTTCTTGTTCTCCTCTATGATCTTGACGGATATTCCCATGTTCACGAGCTGTCCAGCCAAATAATATGCGACATTTCCTCCACCGATTATCATGGTGTTTTTGACTCTCGCAGTCTTGAAGCCTATGTGCTCCATGAATTTTCTGGACATAGGCCGTGTTCCCACACATGACATGATGTCACCGGCCTTGAGGACAAAATCACCGGAAGGGATATAGAACTCCCCGGCTCTCTCAACTGCCGCTATAAGTATATTTATCGGCTTCTGTTTATTTGCAAGATCCTTACCGAGATCAGCTATGCTCTTGTTGTCCAGCACGTTCTTCTCCGGGATCTTTATCCTGGTCATCTCTGCCTGTCCGTGTGCAAATGAATTTATCTCAAGAGCCGTTGGCAGATACAGTACCCTCGACACCTCGATTGCAGTCTCAAGCTCAGGGTTTATGATCATGGTAAGTCCAAGCTTCTCCCTGAGATAGCTTGCCTCCTTGCTGTAATCCGGGTCTCTGAGTCTCGCTATGGTCGCGCAGTCTCCGACCTGCTTGGCTATGGTACAGCACAGGATGTTGAGCTCATCCGACGACGTGACTGCAGCTATCAAATCTGCGTTCTGTATTCCCGCTTCAAGCTGCACGCTGTGATTTGCTCCGTTTCCAACTATTCCCATAACATCATACTGATTTGCGTATGTTGCGACCTTCTGGGGATCCTTGTCTATGATAGTTATATCATGCCCCTCATTTGCAAGCTGCTTGAGTATGGCCACGCCAACCTTTCCACAGCCCACTATTATGATCTTCAATCCCGTCTTCTTGCTTGATCTGCTACCAAACACGGATTTATCCTCCTTGATTACCTTCAATTAGCTAAGCCAAGTATAGCATGCTAAATATAAAAATCAACACCTGCCACTTTTCTTTACTGAAACCTTACACGAACAGTCTTATTATGCAACACACCAGCACAAATATGACAAATGCTATGCCGACTATCATATTTGTTCTCTTGCTGAAACCTTTGGTGGGTTTTCTGTAGATTCCGTCATCTTCTTTGTTCTTCTTCATAGCCTTTTCTGTCTCCTGTTTTATTGTTATGAGTTTATTTTATATGTGATTTTCCGCAATAGCCTTAAGCCTCTTTATGAGCAGATTCACATTTGTGTGCCTCTTCAAAGAATTTTCCCCACTCTTTATGAAATCCCATGACTCCCCATAAGTCATATCTGTAGTCACAGTCTCATTCTCCTCAAAAAAAACGCTCCAGCGATCCCGACGTCTCATGCTTCATCGAGAACTCCGCCGCCCTCCGCACCTTGCCGTGCTCATCTGAATTTGCATCCCGATACAGGAAATGATCCAGGTTGCTCGAAAAATAGTATACGGAGTATTTTATCTTTTTACTTCCTATCTTTATTGATGACAGCGAAGTGAGCACATCCAGATTCGCACTCTTGCAGAGATTGCGCTCCTTCACGTGATCCGGATTTGCCGTCACAATGATATCCGGGTAGTATACCGGCTTGTCTTCATTTCCCCATCAGTCACGACCAGATTGTCATCTATGTACGCCCCATCCATATCCACAAAATGAATTATCTCCACTATGTCCTTCGGATACAGGCCCGTCCTCTTTAGCAGAGGACTGACCATTATCTCATCTATAAACCGCTCTATGTTGTCAGGATGTATGCCATTCTTTGAGGTTATATCACCGCCAAAGCTTCCGTCATCCTGCATGAGCATGGCAAATTCCAGAACAATATCAGGATCTATATCCTCAAGAAGCTGTCCAAATGGCACCTCAAGAGCATTCCGGTCCGACACTCCCTCGACAAGGAACAGGAAGATCTTCTTCTTAGGTCGTTTCCCCATGATCCATACCTGCCTTTCTGAATGCCGATACAATCTTGAACCTCTTCGTATTCCTGTACAGCTCCTCGTCCTGTTCTCCAACCACGATCTCCCTGAAATAAATATTTCTGAGATTGTTGCTGCTTCCGATTCCCTTCATACGGATATACCTATTTCTCGGATTTGTCGTGGTGAAATATATATAATCCTTGCTTATGACCTCCAGCGGTCTGAGGTTATGCGATGTAAATATAAACTGCCCCTTGCCAGACTCTTGGAACGTCTGCAGCACCTCTCCCAGAAGATACTCAAACACACCGGCATCCAGCTCGTCTATGGCTATCGTGCACGACTGCTCATTGTACGCATCTATTATCAGACTGAGCACCGACACGATCTTGCGGATACCGTCGGACTCGTACCTGAATGGCATGTGCACTCTTCCGTCAGGCGCAGCCTCCTGATTGTGGAACACACTCATGTCCGTCTCATTTCTGCTGGACACTATCTCCACCACATGTCCCATACTGCCATCCTTCATGAGGGCAGGCGACAGCTCGTGAAGATCAACATTAAGTCCCGGAACTATCTGGCTGAGGACTATGTTTATATTCTCAAACTGGCTCTTTATCTCGCTGAAGACTATCTCCGGCATGATGTTCGGCACATCCGTCTTCAGAAGGAATTTACCGCTCTGTGTGTATAGCGGAAGTCCGTAGTTGAGTCTTATATATCCTGTTGATTTCGTGTCTACCACATGAAGATAGAGCTGACTGTAGTACGCCAGCTCCAGTATAACCTGATAAAACTCAGAGTATAACCCGCACTCATCGCACACCTTTGCAGTTCCGAGCGAGAAGATAAACGACGCCGACTTTTCCTGCGCCAGTCTTCTCACCACATTCAGCTCATCCACGAACTTTCTGTCATTTGTTATGAAATATTTCTGCTTCGATACAGGCCCGAACGGCATGTCGTCAGTGCATGTGTCAATCACAGGCTGAAGTATCATCTTCCTGCCCTCAAAATCACCTGACATACTCAGTTTCTCACCCGATATGCGGACTCTGTAGCTCGGCTGGCCACTGTTCTGATCCTCTCCTCCGTACTGTCTGAATCCGTTATTTGTCTCATTCTCCACGGCGGACATGAGGAATTCGTACACAACCTTTCGGATGCGTCCGTCCTCGTACTGAAGGTCAAATGTAAACTCCAGTCTGGCCATCTCCTGACCCTTTGCCACACATTCTGCATACACCGCCGGAACCTCAGCTCCAATCATCAGAAGCTTCAGTATGGCAAGCGCCTCTATAAAACTCGTCTTACCCGAGCCGTTCTGTCCATAAAGTCCCAATATATCTGATTCTGTTCCATACGGAACAAACTTCTTTCCACAGGCAAATACTATCTCTCCATGCTCCACACTCTTGAAGTTGTCAAGCACCGCTTTCTGCAGTCTTATCGTGGGAAGCCTATCCCAGTGGTCTTCTCTAAATTGTCTGATTCTCATTCACGGTCTCCTCAGATGCTCTTAATATAACGTCATAAAACTGTATTACCATTATATTGTTATCTCCAATTTCCGTTAACAGCCATCAAGTTTTTCGAATTTTATATTCTGTTTTTTTGATCTTTCACAGCTTTACCATTTCTATATCTTAACGGTGGTTCTCCCACCGCCGCAGAAAATTTCCTGATAAAATAACTTACATTTGGGTAACCTGATTTCATGGCAATCTCGGTAACCGACAGATCTGTGGACTCGAGAAGATGCCTTGCATACTTAAGTCTAACATAGTTCACATACTGTGTGAGCGTCATGTGAAATCTCTCACTGAAGAATCTTGACATGTACTTTTCCGACAGATGAAAATGTTCAGAAAGCTCAGCAAGACTTATGTGCTCATGATAATTATCCTGTATATATATAAGTATCTCCTTTTCCAGTCCACCTGACGCTCTCCCTGTCTTCGCTTCAAGCTGATCGTATTCCACTAAAAGATCTACAACCTGCAACAGTCTGATTCTCACCTGTATCTGTCTGTGTGTTCCAAATTTCCCATTTTCCTCTGACAACTCATCAAGAATAGGTATAAGTTTTTCAAGCAGATTCCGATTCGTCACTTCAGGTCTGAATTCCCGTGTGTGATTCCTAAGAGGAAAAAATATCTCATCCTCCAATTCATCCTTGGTCTGAAATGATATGAATTCCATCGGAAACAGAAATGTAAAATAATCCACCGGTGTTTCCGGGGCGGCCATCATATGCAGCACTCCCGGACTTACTATATATACAGCTCCGTCATCCCCTATAAATTTCTGTCCATCAATCTCAACCATAAGTGGACCTTTCCTTACATATATTATCTCCACCTCATCATGCCAATGAACCGGGATCTGGAATGCATGTGGCCAGTATCTCATATGATACTCACAAAATGGATATTCTCTTGTCCCGTGTGGATGATTTTCCTTTAATTCTGCGTACATTGTTATCCCCTGATATTGATTTATTATATATTGCGTTGCCTTTTATATCATGCAACTTCGTCATATTAACTCATATGTAGAATATGTGCAACTTTTAATTGAAATAGTACAAGATTCATGCGGTATCAATGCGATATTATACAATTTAGTTATAACTCATGATTTTATACCCATCACCAAAGGAGTACTGATTATATGAAGAAATTATCCGCACTTTTTATACCTATATGTTTTGAAACACTATTCTATATGCTGTCTGGCATGGTTGACACACTTATGCTCTCATCAGTGGGCGACTATGCCGTGGGTGCTGTCGGAACCGCCAACAGTTATATCGGAATGTTCATCATCATGTTCTCCATCATATCATCCGGCATGATGACGGTCATGACTCAGAATATCGGCGCAGGCAGACCTGGGATTGCTTATCAGGCACGCCAGCTTGGTCTTATATTCAACTCAGTCATAGGTATGGGAATGTCTATATTCCTGTTCATTTTCTCCGAAAATATTCTTGATCTGATAGGAATAGCCGGGAACCTCAGGGAACCTGCCATGAGCTATCTTGAGATCGTTGGCGGAGGGTGCTTCCTGAACGCGCTGATTCCAATATTTGCAAGCTACCTCAGGGCATTTGGACATACAAAGCAGCCTCTCATCGCTACCATAATCGGCAACCTTGTAAACTTCGCCTTAAATGCAGTATTTCTCTTTGCGCTGCATAAAGGGGTGCAGGGTGTCGCTACAGCGACAGTCATATCCAAGGTTATCAACCTTGCAATTGTTATCTTTTTCTCCTGCACCCTTGTAAAAGCAGGAAAAAATCCCGAAAGGCTTTCTAACAGAACTGTCCTTTCACAGATCATCAGAGTCGGACTGCCATCTGCATTCGAATCCGTTCTGTACAATGTCGCCATGATGCTGGTGGTCAAGTTCCTGAACCAGATGGATACTGACGGAATAAATGTCACGGCACGATCCTACGCAACCCAGATAAGCAACTTCTCCTACTGCGTCGGCTCAGCGCTCGCCCAGGCAAATGCCATCATGACAGGATGGCATATCGGTTCCGGCGATATAGATGCATGTAAAAGAGATACCAAAAAGGCCGCCATCATCGGTGTGATCGTGGCGACCTGTCTTGAAACTTTATTTGCAGTCACAGCCCCATGGGCCATGAAACTGTTCACCGACAACCCGGACATGGTACATATTGTCACAAGGCTCCTTGCTATTGACATCATCCTCGAGGTTGGCAGAGTTACAAACCTTGTCTACGGCCAGGCCTTAAAGACCAGCGGAGATGCGGTATTCCCGGCCGTCATAGCAGCTGTCTTTATGTACGTGTGTGCTGTCGGCGGTACATGGATGTTCGGCCTGCACCTTGGGCTCCTTGCAACCGGCGCCTACATAGGCCTTACCTGTGACGAATGTGTACGCGCAGTTGGTATGGTCCTGCGCTGGCGAAGCGGAAAGTGGACGGAGAAGAAACTGGTGTGATAATACCCTAGTACCAGACATATTCCAGAATGTATCAGACCAGACATACGCCAGGCATTTATCACAGTATTCCCCCTATCATATACACCACAAATGCTGCAAGCCACGCCACAACACACTGCCATATCACTACGGCGATAGCCCAGCGGTGCCCCATCTCCCTCTTGATGGATGCGATAGCCGCTATACATGGTGAATACAGGAGACTGAAAACAAGCAGTGAGGCTGCAGCTCTGGTTGTTATGGCCACGGTCACTGATCCGTTAAACAAAATCTCAAGAGTTGACACCACACTCTCCTTAGCCATGATTCCACTTATAAGCGATGTACATATCCGCCAGTCCCCAAGTCCCAAAGGTTTAAACAATGGTACAAGGAGTCCTGCTATTGCCGCAAGAATACTGTCCTGTGAATCCTTAACCATATTCAGATGCAGGTCAAAGCTCTGAAGGAACCATATGCATATAGTTGCAAGGAATATAACCGTAAATGCCTTCTGAAGAAAGTCCTTTGCCTTCTCCCACAGGAGCTGGCCTACGTTCTTCGCACCCGGAAGTCTGTAATTTGGAAGCTCCATGACAAAAGGAACCGCATTGCCCTTAAACAATGTGCTCCGATAAACCATAGCCACAATTATTCCTATCGCAATTCCAAGGAAATAAAGCCCCGCCATAATAAGGCCGCCCTTTCCAGGGAAGAATGCGCTTACAAAGAACGCATATATAGGAAGCTTAGCTGAACAGCTCATGTATGGAGTGAGCAGAATAGTCATCTTTCGGTCTCTCTCACTCGGGAGTGTCCTGGTTGCCATGACGGCCGGAACCGTACAGCCAAAGCCTATCAGCATCGGAACTATGCTCTTGCCGGAAAGTCCGATCTTCCTTAGCAGCTTATCCATGACAAATGCAACTCTGGCGATGTATCCGCTGTCTTCCATGAGCGACAGGAAGAAGAACAGGGTAACAATTATTGGAAGGAAACTGAGCACACTTCCGACACCCGCAAATATTCCATCCATAACAAGGCTCTTGACCACCACATTTACATTTGCTGCGGTGAGAAGCTTTCCCACCTGAACCGTGAGTGCATCTATCCCCATCTCTAAAAGTTTCTGAAGTCCAGCTCCGATCACGTTAAATGTCAGATAGAACACCGCCAGCATGATACCTATAAAGCATGGGATTGCGGTATACTTACCCGTAAGAATGCGATCTATCTTTTCGCTTCTGATCCTCTCCTTGCTCTCCTTTGGCTTGACTACACAATTTTCACATACCTTTTCTATGAAATTAAATCTCATATCAGCTATGGCTGCACTTCTGTCAAGTCCTCGCTCTTTTTCCATCTGGATTATAAGATGTTCTATCGTCTCTTTCTCGTTCTCATCAAGTCCAAGCCTTTCAAGTATGAGATGATCTCCCTCTATGATCTTGGTCGCAGCGAATCTAAGTGGCAGATCTGCCGCCTTTACATGATCCTCTATAAGATGCGCCACCGCATGTATACATCTGTGAACAGCTCCGCCAAACTCATTCTCATCACAGAAGTCCTGTCTTCCAGGCTTTTCCTGATACTTGGCTATATGTATGGCGTGTCTTACAAGCTCATCCACACCCTCGTTTTTGCCGCAGATATAGGCACAACCGGGGTTCCAAGCATTGCCTCCATCCCATTTACATCTATGGAGCCCGAATTGCCTGTGACTTCATCCATCATGTTGAGTGCGACGACAACCGGTATCTCCATCTCAAGAAGCTGCATTGTGAGATACATATTTCGCTCTATATTAGTAGCGTCTACTATATTGATGATAGCCTTTGGGTGATCATCAAGCACAAAGTTTCTGGACACGATCTCCTCGCTGCTATAAGGAGACATCGAATATATTCCAGGCAGATCCGTCACGGAAGTATTCTCCCTGCCCCTTATCGGACCATCTTTTCTGTCGACAGTTACTCCAGGGAAATTGCCTATATGCTGATTTGATCCGGTGAGCTGATTGAACAGAGTCGTCTTTCCACAGTTCTGGTTGCCAACCAGGGCAAATGTAAGTCTTGTTCCTTCTGGAAGCGGATCACCGTCCCCTTTGACGTGATATTTTCCTTCCTCGCCAAGTCCTGGATGTTCCTTCTCCTCTATGATCTCAACTCTGGTGTGGGCTCTGGATCTTGTCTCTATCTGCTCTGCATCTATCTGCTCTGCATCAGCCAGTCTGAGTGTAAGTTCATATCCATGGATCTGAAACTCCATAGGATCGCCCATCGGAGCAAGCTTCACAAGGGTGAGCTCCGCACCGGGTATAACACCCATGTCAAGGAAATGCTGTCTTAGCTCTCCTTCACCGCCAACTGCCTTTATTCTGGCACTCTGTCCTACCTTCAAATCTCTCAGTGTCATAATTGATTATCCTTCTTTCATCATTCAACCAGATTCATCCACGCAGTCTTTCAGTACCCCAAAATCGTCTGTCGAATGCCGTCTATTTATGTTTATTGATATTTTTTCTCAATTATAGCACGATGCGTTGTATGCGGAATATATAGATCCTGATTATCGTCTATATTTTCACGGCTTTTTCATGTGCATCTCTGTCTATAGAAGTCAGTTCCTTAAGTTCCCTCACCGTAAACACACCGCAGACAATCGCAGTTATTCCGTCCGCTATCGGTCCCGCATACATGACACCATCGATCCCCATGAATATAGGGAATATGATGATGAGAGGAAGCAGAAATAGTATCTGTCTTGTGAGTGACATGAACACACCAAGTCTCGCCTTTCCTATAGAGTTGAAGAAGTTTGATGTCACCGGCTGGATTCCATTTACGATGGTAAGAAACATATATATCCTGAAGTATCTCTCTGAAAACTGGAAGTACAGCTCGCTTCCCTCTCCAAATGCGCTTATGATCTGTCTAGGGAATATCTGGAATGCTGCAAATGCCACCACCGACAGAGCTGATGCTGCTGCCAGCGCCAGAAGATAAGTCTTTCTCACCCTCCTGTACTTTCCTGCACCATAGTTGAAGCCTATGATCGGCTGGGTTCCCTGTGATATTCCTATAACGATCGCCATGAATATCATGTTTACCTTGCTTATTATTCCTGAACACGCAAGTGGTATGTCGCCTCCATACACCGACTGTGCTCCGTATCTTGACAAAGTATTGTTCATGACCACCTGGACTATCGCCATGGCTATCTGATTGAAACACGCCGACGCACCGAATCTGAATATATTGCCGCAGGGCTCTCCTCGCATAACAAAACTTTCCCTGGTAAGATGTATTGTCTTGAAATGGAACATATATCTGAGGCTTATGGCAAATGATATGATCTGTCCTGTGATAGTTGCCAGCGCCGCACCGCGCATACCCATATCGAGCCCGAATATAAGTATCGGATCAAGTATAGTGTTGATGATGGCACCTGTCAGCATGGATATCATTGAATACCTCGGACTTCCATCAGCCATGATCAGCTTGCTCATTCCGGTATTCGCTATCAGGAATGGGAAACCTATCGCTGTTATCCTTGTGTACTCCTGTGCAAATGGCAGAACCTTGTCAGTTGCGCCGAATGCCTTTAGCATAGGTGTCAGGAATATTGTCGTCACAAGGAAAAGTGCCACGCCAAATATCGCCATGAGACAGATTCCATTTCCTGCTGCCTCAGCCGACTTCTTCTCATCTCCGGCACCAAGCTTCAATGAAAAGCTGGTCGCACTTCCTATGCCAAGAAGAAGCGATATCGCGGTACATGCCGTTGAAAGAGGAAATGCTATATTTGTCGCAGCATTTCCAAGCATTCCCACTCCGTGTCCTATAAATATCTGGTCAACTATATTATAAAGTGCTGTCACCAGCATGGATATGATACACGGTATGGCAAAGGTTGTGAGCAGATGTGCCTCATTCTCATATCCAAGGGGATTGTTCTGATTTTCATTTGTCTTTGTGTTATCGGTTGTCATATTTTTGTATTGCCTTCCTGTCTGTATTCCTGCCATCTCAAATTTTTATTCCATATCTTTTTAGGTCTACACGGCCATTCTCGACCTCTATGCCGTCCGCTCTGAGCCGTTCTGCCTGGACATCTGCCCCGCCGAATGCAAACGCTCCCGCCAGCTCACCCTTGGAATTCACCACTCGGTAACACGGTATATTCTCAGGATCAGGATTCTTATGAAGTGCATTGCCCACGGCTCTCGCCATCTTCCTGTCACCTGCCATCTCCGCAACCTGGCCGTATGTTGCAACACATCCCTTCGGAATCTTCTTCACCGCATCGTAGATCCTCTTTGTCGGACTGTAGGTTACTATGTCATAGCTATCCGCTATCATCTGCTTCACCGCATCCTCTGGCACACTTCCATCCAGTATGATAGTGTTCCAGTGTTCTTTGTTCTGATGCCACCCCGGTATGACAGACTCAAATGCCTGCCTCCAGAAATCCCGGCTTTCCGGATCAGCCTTCACATTCAGATTGATATATCCATCCCTCTCATAAGTCCAAAGGAATGCCTTCTTGCTTCCCTTTACCCTGACAAGCTGCCAAGTCTGGTCGTGAAATGGCGCCTCCTGATACGTGTCAGGAAACGACAGACCGTATGCCAAAGCTTCCTCTCTTGTTGTCATTTGTATTTTTCCTTTCCTGTGTTGCGATTATGTCATAGCTGACAGTTTGCCTCTCAGCTATATAACGCACCGTTTTTATCTTTTTTCATTTTTCAGCTAAAAAGCGATAAACTACCTGTATCCCTTGAGGTATTTCTTCTGCTCATCAGTTATGCGGTAACTCTCCACAGCCTTCTGTATTGTCTTTCTGTGAACCCAGTCGGACATGCGGTGTTCTTCTATGTACGGAATTACCGCATCCCACTGCTTTGCCAGAGCTGTAGCCATGTACCACGCTATCATCATGTTGACATAATACTCATCAGACTCAACTCCCGCCACAAGCTTCACATACTCAGGCTCAAAATCCTCGTCAAGATAAAGTCTCATGAGCATTCCTATTCCGTACCTTATAGTATAGGTCTCGCTTGAGGCAATCCAGCACTTGATGACCGGTAGCAGTTCTTCCTTGTGCTTTTCAAAACACTTCGGTGCCGGGAAATCACAGGTTGCCCAGTTGTCTATATACGGAAGAAATCTCTCTACCTCTGATAGACATTTATCATAGTCCTTTATCCAGGTTACGAGCATCATGTGAAGATTGTTTTCCTCGTAATACTGGTGTGGGAGCTCATCAATAAATCTGTCCTCCAGCTCTGTTCCAGCTATACTCTTCGCATATTTTCTGAGCACGGGAACTCTTATGCCTATGACAGTCTCCTTGTCGGTGTCAGGCATAAGCCTGCTGTGAAAATCTCTGTACTTTATATCCTGAAGTTCAAACAGATGCTTTTGAATCTCCTCCATATTTTCACCTTACGCTTTCTAATTTTCTCGTTGTTAGTTTTCCATTTTCTACATTTTTCTATTCTAACTCATAATTGTATACAACTATTATATCTAATACTATCTGAATTTCTTCACATGCTCCGATATAAACCGAAACAGTTCGATATTGACCTTCTCATTCTTCTCCTCCGCCACAAGATATTCAGGCACTGAAATATCTGTCTGAACCTCTCCGCATACATCAACGCCCAATATTCTTGAATGTCTTATACCACCGTCATATCTTTCATCATTACGACAAGCGTCTGTATTTTTTTCTTCACCCTGACCGCCAAGAAAGACACTGAGCAGACGTTCAAGTCCATCGATTGACATATCCCCCTGACTCCAGTTCGTCTCCGTGTATTCTGTTCCGAGGACGTCTTTGTCTATAGATATGTACAAAGGCAGATCTGTTCTGATATGTTTCAGCTTATCCTCAGGCAGTCCACCATGCAGGTCTTCGGCAGAAAATATCAACAGTCTTTCGCTTGAGATATCCCGGGAAATATCATACGAATCATCGTACTCAGCTTCTTGTACATTATACCCACATTTATAGCTTTCCGCATTTTCTTGTCTCCCCTTGGAACATTTATAACTTTCCAAAGTCTGCTGTATATCTGACTCCGGCGGACCTACAACCACCAGCTGTCTTAGATTTTCATTCTGTATAAGAGTCTGTCCCGCCCAGTCTCCGCAGCTCATCATTTCTGGAACCATAGGTATCTGCATGTCTGTATGATGATCATACATAACCAGCCCAAACGGTTCGGTTATATGATCTGTTATAATCTTCGTTATATAATGATAATTTCCCGAATCTATATAATGTATACCCTGGATTCCGTACGGCTCTATCCTGCCCCATATTTTTTCATACGCATTTTTTTTGAACAATACATATCTGTCTCTTGTATATCAGAGCAATCTATGTATCTGAATCTATCTATATCCTTTATATCCTCATCACGATATACGTGAGTAAAATCCAAAATCATATTCTCATTTTTCACCTTGCTGTCACCCATATACAACCCCCATATATCCAATAACAAGTCAATTTCGCAGCAATATCGATTAACCTGTCAGTAATAAAATAATCTTAATACAAAATCGCCCGACTGTATTCTAACACAACCGGACGATTTTAATCACTATTTGTCTTTCTTTTTCCTTATGTGGATCTCCGGGATTGCCACCGTGTCATATGTCACAGACGAGTCATCCTCACCCACATTATCCTCATTGTCATCATGGCTCTTTGTGTTCACCTCAGGAATAGCCAGATTGTCAAATGACATGTTGAATCTGTGATGCTTTTTATGCTGTTCTTTATTTTTTTCTCTCATAGTTGGTTATACCCCTAAAGTATGTTTATGAAAAATGTAATTACCAGGCTGTTCAGGAAGTCAGCAAATAAACTTCCTATAAGCGGTATTATCAGATATGCCTTGACCGAAGGAACATAGCGGTCGCATATAGCCTGCATGTTCGCCATGGCATTTGGCGTTGCTCCCATACCGAATCCGCATGTTCCGGCGGACAGAACCGCCGCATCGTAATCCCTGCCCATCACGTTGAACACAACAAAATATGTGAATAGCATCATGAGTATGAGCTGCGCCGAGAGCAGTATGATCAGCGGAAGTGCAAGTTCTGCAAGCTGCCACAGCTTCAATGTGATCATCGCAATTCCAAGGAAAAGCGACAGACAGATACCACCAAGGTTGTTGATCTCACCCATATAGATGTCAAATTTTCCGGAATACTCGCCGACATTTCTGATGACCGCGGCCGCGATCATCGCACCTATATATATAGGAAATGTAAGTCCTGTCTTTGTGAGAAGTTCCGATATGATGGTTCCTATTCCTACGGCTATGATGAGCTGGAACACAGCTGCCGCATACATATTGGTATGACGCTCATGTTTCTTCTCATCCTCAACCAGTATACTGTCGTCCTCGGCAACTGCAGTGTCCAGAAGTTTCTTCCTGTCTATGAGTCTCTTGCCAATAGGGCCACCTATAAGACTTCCTGCGATAAGTCCAAATGTTGCCGCAGCCGTGCATATAGTTGTTGCCCCCTTGACATCAAAATCCTCCAGCACCGGGCCAAACGCTCCTGCAGTTCCATGACCACCTACCATAGGTATAGATCCCGTGCAGAGTCCAACAAGCGGATCAAGATGCAGCAGCTTACTCACCCCGAGTGCCAGAAAATTCTGGGACACTATAAGCACCACAACCAGTCCAAGGAATATGAACAACGACTTTCCTCCGCTCTTTAAAACCTTGAGATTCGCCTGGAATCCAACGGATGTGAAGAAGAATACCATGCACACCTCTCTCAGCGTATCGTCAAATGTAAATTCTGCTATGCCAAGACTGTAACACACACAGGTCAGGACTGCGAAAAGCAGACCTCCTATGACCGGCGCCGGTATGCAGAATTTCTCCAGGAAATTAATTCTTTTCTTCAAAAACTGTCCCAATATAAGTACCAGAACTGACACCGCCAGTGTCTGATACATATCTATCTGTATCTCCATGTAAGACCTCTCTTATCTATATTATATACACATGCAGACATCCGTGATCAGATACCTTCTTAATCCAATATCATCTGCATATATTCTTTTCCGCATTCAGTATATTTATTATCAGCAACTGACAACTACTGTTCAGCCGGGATCTCTATTCTTTTTTCTGATAATAAGCTTTCGCACCATCATGAAATGGAATGGTCACGTTCTTCACAGCCTCACTCTCATCTATCTGGAAGGTGAGTGCTATTGAATACTGGATATCCTGCGCATGTTCAAAGAGAAGTCCTGTGAGCTCCTCCACTATCTTCTCATCCATATCATCCCTGGCGAGGAGCACTGCTCTGACACCGAGTGTCACAACATCCTGAGTCTGTCCCTCGTAGGTTCCCGCTGGTATGGTGTAATCCGACATGGATGCTATCCTGTATTGTACAGGTGGCATTTATGAACTAGGCTGAACGCATGGATGCTATCCTGTATTGCACAGGTGGCATCCATTTTGTTTTTGCCTGAATTCTTTTGTTATTATAATAATCTATATATTCTTCAACCGCTTGTGAGAATTCTTCGAAGGAAGAATAGTCTTTCTCATAACCATAATACATCTCATTTTTCAATCTTCCAAAGAATGTCTCCATAATACAATTGTCATAGCAATTACCTTTCCGTGACATGGATTGTACAATGCCATGTTCTTGTAAGGCATTTCTAAAATTGACATGCTGATACTGCCACCCCTGATCAGAATGAAATATTAATCCTTCGACAGAAGGAAATTTTTCAAAAGCTTTATTTAGCATTCTTTCTATCTGGCCAAGATTAGGAGTCCTAGATAAATCATATGAAATGATTTCGTTTGTATTCATATCTAACACTGGCGATATATAACACTTTCCCCATGAAAAATTGAATTGAGACACATCTGTGGTCCATTTTTGTAAAGGCGAAGTTGTGCTGAAATCTCTGCCTATTATATTATCAGCAATCTTACCAACTTGTCCCTTATAGGAATGATATTTCTCCTTTGGTCGTTTGCCGGCTAATCCTGATTCATGCATAAGACGCTGAACTCTCTTATGGTTCACCTGATACCCGCGATTAATAAGTTCCTGGTGAACCCTTCTTACGCCATATCTGCGTTTGTTCTCCTCAAAAATATTTTTTATTTCTTCTAGTACTTCTTGATTGCGTTCGGCAACAATATCGTTTCTGTTAATCTCAAAATAGTAAGTAGATTTAGCCATATGCATTGCTTTTAGGAGATACTTTAGTTGATATCCTTTTTCTCTGAGTTCTTTGATGATTGCTGCTTTTTCGCCTTGAGTTGCGCAACCCATTTTTCTTGCCTCAAGGCGATCCGTTTTTTTATTACTTCATTCTCGGCTTTGATATATTCATTTTCAGTTCTCAAGCGTATCAGTTCTTCTCGTTCCGATTCTGTTAAAGGTAATGGATTTGTTGATTTTTTCATTCTCGGTTCCTTTGTTGGTCGTCCTTTTTTACTTTCTACCAATCCATTATATCCTTGTAATTTATATTTGTGTACCCATTGATAAAGCAGTCCTGCATTAATGCCTGCTTCTATGGCAACTTTCGTTCTTGGTGTGCCTGCAATAACCTTTGAAATCAGTTCAAGTTTTTCTTCGGGTGTCCATACCTTATTAAACACCTTATGTTTTAAAACTTCTGGACCATGTAAATCAACCAATCTGGACCATTCTCGTATATGCCTTTTGAGTATTGGGATTCAGCCCCTCTGGGATGTCAGGATACGAACCCGAATGATACAATTCAACACACATCATTTTAAACTCATAACTATATTGAACCACTCCTCATCCGGCGTATTGACCTTGAACTTTCCTTGACTCTCTATACCCGATTTGGTTCTATCTGTTTTATCACTGCTTACCACTGATGAACATCCCGCAAGTCCCACCAGTGCCGCAAGCACACATATCACAATTCCTGTCTTTTTCATATTCCATTTACCCCTTTTTTCTCGATATAAGCCCATTTTTAATGTCTTATTATATAAAGAAACATTCTCCCATATTTTTCTCAAGTATCCATATCCTTGATTTGTCTATAATACAATAACTCCATACATTTACACAACCGTTTAAAACTTAAATAATCTTTTTTTCTGCCCGTAGGGTATTTGTAGTGAGTCCTGCAATAAACAGCGATCTTAACTCCGTGTGTAACTTGAAAACGACAATAACCACCCGTCCGGATATTCAATGGATATTACATCTTAGCTCTATTTGTCACTTAAACACTTCCTGTCCGTGCTCTTTAAAGTATACCATCATCTCATGTGTGAGACTCAGGTGCTCCGGATAGTCTGGAATATCATCACGGTTCACCCACTCTCCGGTTGCAAGCTCTTGTCTGTCTATGGTCAGATGTCCGTCACCGCCCTCCGGTATGTCTGCCTGACAGAAATAACCCATGAGAAGATTGCTGTCATAGCCCCATGGCTGTGACTTGTAATAAGTGATATTCTTAACGCTGATGCCGACCCCCTCCATGACCTCCCGTCTGACGGTCTGCTCAGCGCTCTCCCCTATCTCGGTAAATCCCGCTATCAGGGCATATCTCTTGTACTCCCTGCCCGCATATGTGGTAAGTATGATCCTGTCGCCGTCGATCACGCCCACTATGACAGCAGGAGCTATGACTGGAAATATCAGCCTGCCGCATGACGGACATCTGAGCATCCTCTCTTTCTCATCATGAACAGTTCTCTCTCCACAGGCACCACAGAACCTGTTGGTCCTGTACCAAAGCGACAGATGCCAGCCTGTCGCCGCCGCAAGAGGAATCAAGCGATGTCAGTGCAAGTGCAGATACACACATTGTCATAAATACAGTTGCGAGCTGAACCGGCAGACCAAGCTTCTCCAGGAATCCTGCAACACCACTTGAGAAGATTGCAAATGGAGTTCCCTCCGGCTTCGTACCATTGACTGCAACAGCACCAACAACAACCAACGCGATGATACCAAGCAAGGACTCTACAATCATGGCACCATAACCAACCATCGGCATATCCTTCTCGTTCCGGATCGTCTTTGATGATGTACCGGAAGATACCAGACTGTGGAATCCGGAAACGGCACCACAGGCAATCGTGACAAACAATGTTGGGAACAGATAATTTCCACCGACATTAAATCCGTTATATGCATTGAGCTGCATCGTTGGATGTGCTACGACAACACCGACAACCGCACCGATGATCATGCCAAGCAGCATGAATGTCGTCATGTAATCACGTGGCTGCATCAGTAACCACATTGGCATAACCGATGCAAGGAACAGATATGCCATAACAATGTAGATCCATGCACTCTTTGTAGCATACCATGGAAAATGCATACCAAGCGCAAACATACCTACCAAAAGTGCGATTGCAATGACAGCTCTGACGCCCTCATTCATATTCTTTACATGTTTCTGAATTACACCAAATACGATTGCTGCTACGATAAACAACATAGAGATAGAAGCAGCAGATGCATTTGCGTAGCTTGTCTCCTTCGCCATATCTGCAACACCCTTACCAACAAAGGTTCCGGCTACCATATCCGTAAATGCTGCGATAACAAGCAATGTGAACAACCAGCAAAACAGCATAAAAAGCTTTCTTCCTGCCTTACCGATATACTTCTCGATGATCATACCCATCGATTTTCCTTCGTTCTTCACAGATGCATACAAAGCACCGAAATCCTGTACGGCTCCGAAGAACAATCCACCGATCAACAGCCAGAGCAATACCGGCACCCAGCCGAATACAGATGCAAGGATTGGTCCGGTTACAGGGCCTGCTCCTGCGATGGATGAAAACTGATGTGCGAATACCGTGAATTTGGATGATGGAACATAGTCTTCTCCATCCTCGTACTTCACTGCCGGAGTTTCAGCTTTCGGATCAAGTCCCCATTTCTTTGCAAGCCATCTGCCATAGAAAAGATAGCCCGCGAACAACACTACAATTCCGATTAAAACAATTACTAAACCATTCATACTTCCTCACCCGCCACGTGGCGGCTCCCTTCTAAATATTTGCAAAGAGTAAAAGCATAAAAAATACCTCCGTCTTATATAAAGACGAAGGTTTAAACTTCCGCGTTACCACTTTATTTGCCGCATATGCGACCACTCATTCTCATCTTACAGACCGCATATCGATATATTTGCACCATCTCAACATGTCATCTGTGAAATAAGCTTCTATGTAACGGTAGAAAACCGGTGACACCTAATGTGGATGATCCAACCGGCAATGACAGAGAATACCGACTCAAGGCTCATGATCATTGAAGCGACAGTGGGATTTAGTCCGTTCTGTCCAACTATCTGAAGTGTATATGCCACGCCACATGACAACACTCCTGCATAGAGTATCGGAATCCACGCACTCAATGTACCGAGAGGCTGTACCCATGCCGCAATTCCAGCCACACTATGATGCATCTCCGAGAAAAACGCCGGGAATATGCTGAGAATCCCGCATACCCAAAACTGTATACATGACATTCTGACTCCGTCCACAAGCGGTGAGAAATGGTCTATCACAAGTATATGTACTGCAAAAAGCAATGCACATACAAGCACCATAAGATCACTGCTCTGAAATGACAGTGAGCTACTCATACAAAGCAGATAAAGCCCCACCACAGCTATAACTATTCCAAGCCATATATTCCAGCCACATTTCTTCTTCAAAAACAGACTCAGAATTGGAACCAGCAATATGTAACACGCTGTGAGGAATCCCGCTTTTCCCGCCGGTGTTCCCATATAAAGTCCAAGCTGCTGTGCAGAGCTTGCCAGGAACAGAACAGTTCCACAGCATATACCGCCAATCACAAGTCTCTTTCTATCTGATCTATTACTCGGTTTCCTATCAGATGGTTTTATCCTGTCAATTATAAATATGACCGGTATAAGAACAGCACCGCCAATCAGTGACCTTATTCCGTTGAAAGAGAATGGTCCAACCGCATCTCCTCCCTGTCTCTGCGCAACAAAGGCTACGCCCCATATAAAAGCTGTCAAAACTAGCAGCAGTGAATTCCTTACCTGTCTACTCTTCATCTGTGAAACCTCTCGTTCTTTTTAATCCGTGCCACAGCATACAACATACAGGCACTCTATTATGTGTTGAGAATTGAACTGAGAAAAGCCTTTGTCCTGTCATTCTGCGGATCCCCGAACAGCTGCTCCGGAGTTCCATCCTCAACTATGATCCCATCGGCCATAAATATAACACGGTCAGCCACTTCCCTGGCAAACCCCATCTCAAGCAGCAGTTTTTGCTGTGTTTCTTTATCAATCCTCCCAACAGTTTTATCATTTTCCCGGTGAAGAAACAAGTCCCCATGTATATATATTTTACCGTTTTACTACATACACAAAAAGCGGCAATGGAGTTCATATGGCTCCATTGCCGCTTTTTAATATCCCGACTCCAGCCTTTGCTCAAATTCATCCTTTGGCAGGGGCTTGTCAAACACATATCCCTGTACTATATCACAGCCAAGCTTTTCCAGATAGTCAAGCTGCTGAGTTGTCTCAACGCCCTCCGCAACTGACTTTTTCCCGAGCCGGCCTATGAGGTCTATTATGCTTGAAAACATTACTATATCCTGATGCTTATTATTGTTTACATCGTCAAAAGGTATCAGCGATTTGTCTATCTTGATGGTATCAAGGTCAACCTTTTTGATCATGTTGAGCGAAGAAAATCCTGTACCAAAATCATCTATGGATGTACTTATGCCTCGTTCCTTGAGTCTTCCTATCACGCTGGACATGATCTCATAATTCTGATAATCCTCACTTTCTGTGAGCTCTATCTCAATATAGCTTCTGTCTATCCCAAATCTGTCTATGGTACCGGTTATTCGTTCCACCAGATCGCCTTCTTCCAGATGTCTTCTGGAAAAATTGACTGATACAGGCACAATCTTCAGACCTTTATCCAGTCTGCTCTTCAAAAAACCGCATACCTGCTCAAGCATATAGTAGTCAAGCCTGCACACACTTCCCTCTCTCTCAAACTGCGGTATAAATCTCGCAGGTGTAACCACCTGTCCATCTCTCACCCAGCGGACAAGTGCCTCCGCACCATATATACTTTTATCCGCAATCCTCACCTTTGGCTGATAATATACTACAAATTCGCCCGCAGCAAGTGCCTGGGGAAAAGCAGCCAGAATCTCCTGATCATCCATAAGTTGCTTCTGAATCTCTTTTGTATATACCACTATAGAGCCCGCTCCGGTTTTTTCTTGCTGCCTGATACGCAATGCTGGTTCTGGCCATAACTTCCCTCGGCTTATCAACGCCTTCCAGGCAGGCTATACCCGCTGTAACTCCCAGCTGTAATTCTCTTTTGACAGATCTGAACTCATGACTCATATGAACATCTTTAATCTTGCTTATAAAATCAGACGCATTCTCATTACGACAGATTACAACAAAATTATCTCCTCCAAGCCTTGCTATCTCCTCATCGCTGTCAAGATATGACTTCACCATATGCGCATAATTTCTAAGTATCACATCTCCCTGTGAATAATCAAAAACCTTATTCACATACTTGAAATTGTGGATATTAAAAAATATGCCTGTATAATCACCAATCCGTCCGTTTTTATCAGATTCACCGCATAATACATCAGGGAATTCTGATTGGCAACACCCGTGTTGATATCTGTATTCATGATCTTTTCAAGCATGCACTGAGCCAATGTCCGGTTGTACTGAATAAATATCTCCCTAAATATAAACCTGTGTGTCTGTATCTCCTCTTCTGAATAACCCGGACCATATGGATAATCCTTGATAAACACAGTACCACCGGTTCTGATCTTCATCTCTATATCAACGGGGTACCCAATTCAGCCCCTTCTTCCTCGTATAATACCGCGCTGCTTCTTTCTCCAAGCGGCATAAACCTGTTTTTCGGAATATCAACAGTAATCTCCGCCTTTCCCAGCCTGAGCCTGTCAGCAATAGCAGCAAGACCATTCCTTATACACTGGATTCTCTGTTGCTGTGTATCCGCGTCCCCGCTTATGCACTCGAAGAATTCTTTCATCTGACTGTCCATTTGTAAGCTTTTATCAATTGTATTATCCATTCTCTCTCCTCCAGCCTTCGCCACATAGCCCGTATCGTCCGGTCTTAAATATCAAAATCGGCCCAAGCGCATCAAAAATTAATAAATATAAACTCTTCCTATATTATAGCAGTGGAAAAATGAATGCACAATGTATTATCCTACCCCTGACGTCTTTTGCCCCAGAAAAACAAGGCAACTGTGCCAGGTCCTGTATGGCTTCCTATGGTAGTTCCTATATAATTGATCTCCACCTTGCCGTCAAGTTTTGGAAATTTCTCCTCAACAAGCCTTGCCACAGCCTCGGCATCCTCCATACATGCAGACTGCGATATATAGCACTTGCCGGAATAATCAAGCCCATCCTGTGCATTCTCCTCCATGCGCTTTACTATCTCCTGAATAACCTTCTTTTTACCTCTTATCTTTGATCTCGGTATCAGCCTGCCCTCGTCATCCATGTTGAGAAGTGGACATATTCCAAGTATTGTGCCAACCGTTCCAGCAGTCTTGGATATTCTTCCGCCTCTGATATAAAACGTGAGATCCGTTGAGAAGAACCAGTGGTTCAGGTCCAGCTTATGCTGTTCTATCCAGTCATGCAGCTCGTCTATGGACCTGCCTTCATCTCTCATGCCTGCCAGCGTGTCCATGATCAGCCCATATCCCGAGGAAGCCCCCAGGGAATCTACCACATAGAGTTTCCTGTCAGGGAATTCTTCCTCCAGATCCTCCCTGGCAATATTTGCAGAGTTTATAGACCCGCTTATTCCCGATGACAATGTCAGGTGAAGTATGTCATACCCCTGTTCAAGATAAGGTTTCCAGAAATCATAATATTCATCTGAATTCACCTGCGAGGTCTTCGTAGCCGCACCCTCTGTCATCTTTCTGTAAAATTCCTCAAATGGCATGGTCTGTCCCAGGTCATCAGGATGCTCCACACCATCAAGCTCGTAGTGAAAGCATATATATTTTACGTCTATTTTGTCAAAATGCTCCTTTGAAAGATCTGCTGTTGAGCAGCAGCTCAAGATATACTTTGCCATGTTTGTCCACCTCTCCAATATATTTATGATTACTTTTTTACATTCGCGTTTTCTTTTGATCTAGTATTAGCATTTTCTTTCGATTTAACATCCACTTTTTCTTATCATCGTTTCTTGCTTACTATTGTATCATCATCTGTACTTTATTCATAGTCATAAATACGATAAAAAACAGGCAAAAATACCCACAACACGTTGTTTTAAAAACCATGTCATGGGCGTTAATATATATGATCATTTATCATTTAAAATACAGTTGTTATCGCAAGTCGTTCCTCAATCAGTTTTTTCGCAGTGTTGAACCGATCAAGATAATCTCCCGATACCGTCTCACAGTGTACCCCATACTTGTCAAACCACGCCTTGAGCAAATCGCTGTAATGCCTTCTCTCCCGCATTATTTTCTCATTCCGGGTCCCATCCTGGACAAAATCCGTTCCATCAGGATCAAGGAACAACACAAGATCCCACTTATTTGTTGCATTTATCGCGCCCGCCATATCTGTAAGCCTGCGTTTTTGTTCATCATCATCCATGAGCAGATCACAATAAAATCCTGTGGTCAGCGCATCGGTATCCACAAACAACAGTCTGTTGCTATGCCTGGCTGCCCTGCGGACCTCGTCCTTCTGTCTGATGAAGTTCTCCACCAGATCATCTTCAACCATGAAATTCTCGCCACCCGCGTACTCACAGGTGTCACGTCCTATCTCCCGTACAAAATTCGTGTTATATGCCAGCGCAAGATTCTCAACCAGTGTGGATTTTCCTGTGGATTCACCGCCGACAACCAGAATCTTTCTGACGTAGTGATCCCTGCACACCTCTGGAATATACTCCCAATGCGCCGTCGCCCACTCACGGATCTCTGTCGAGGATACCGGAACCTCCGCCCTGTCAAAGTACACGACCTCACTCTCCGGACAGTACAGGCTCTCAAACCTGCCGGTTCCAAGATAATCCGAACCACAGAACACTGCATCTATAGGCTTTCCTATCGTGTCCTTGATATCCTGTGCTCCCTTTTCCCAATAATAATCCGTATTATATTCTTCTTTTGAGACCGCCTTATCCTCTATCATGATTATCTTCACATTTGGCAGATGTCTTGTACTGTTAAGTATCCAGCGATATCTCTGTTCCTTTGAGGCAGACTCTCTGCCCTCACACCAGCTTATCATCACATACAGTTCCTCACACATCGCCGCAGCACGTATGATGTCGTGGATGTGTCCTATGTGAAGCGGATCAAACGAACCCCCATACATTCCTACCTTATATCTATACATAACTTGTCAGCCTCCCTTACTCTGTTGCCGTGCCGTCTTCGAAAACGTGTACTTCGTCCAGGCGATTTCTTCTGACCTCACGTTCCCATCTGACACACATAATAACGGCATTTCCAAGGTACACTATCCACATGAGCAGCGTTGCTATGTTGTCATTGCCACTCACAAAGTTTTGTGCCCACATATATATTGTAAACACATCTACCGCAATCCATATCCACCACTGCTCCGCGAACATTCTTACAGATACAACCATCGCCACAACCGATGAAACCGTTGTAAACGCATCCACAAATGGCATGGCATCCCCGAGTCTCTTTAACAGCAGCCCATACAGAAATGTGCCAAGTGCCACCGCCAGCACCATGAATATCCTTCCCACCGCCTTCATGTGTTTCTTTCTGACCTCATGCGTCTCATCATTCATATGCCTTGACCACACATAGAATCCAACAAACTGCATAGGCACATAATATAGCGCATTGAGCATCGTCTCTCCGTACAGTGCAGCCTTATACGATATAACCGCGTAAAGCACAGTATTCACAAGACCGAATATGTACGCTGACAACTTTCCTTTTCCCGTGCACACTACACAGACCACGCCTGTGGTGGACGATATGATCCCCATAACCGTATCATCCCAATATATGGACAGCCCCACGATGACTGCACATGCGATAAGCAGCCAGGTGACCTCCAGCTTCTTCCAGCCCTCTATCTCATTTTTTATAAATTTCTTAAATGTCATCTATTCATTCCTCCCTTTTAAACATCAATCCACTACACTATAGTCTCTACTTCCTTGCATCATTCCTTCGCGTGAACAGTTTGGCAGGTCTGTATCTCTCACCGGACTGATATGCATCAGTCTCCTCAACATATTCCACAATCTTTCTTCTGAAGTTAGGTGTGGTAAGTTCCATGTCCCATATCTGTTCATATACATTCTGAAGCTCAGTGAGTGTAAATCTATCCGGCAGCAGGTCAAATGCCAGCTTCATATCTCTCCTGACATCCTCCCGCAGTCCTAGCACCGCCTCTGTTATGATTCTTGCGTGGTCAAATGCCAGTCCTTCACATTCCTCTATGTCGTAGCTGTCCGAGCTTCGTCCGCATGAGCTCATATCTGTTTTTCGCAGCACTGCCGTAAGTTTTATATCAGAGTCTGCATTCTTGAGAACCAGCCTGTATCTTTTCCCGTTTTGGACTTTATATGAAGCTTCAACTTCATTTTTTCGCAATTTCTTCGCTTGTGCCTGACACCTCTGTCAGTTCAACCGTAAACCATCTTGCATCCTGTGCATCATCTCCTGCCTTAAGGCTACAGGCTCCGGCGTTCATAAGTGCCATATAAGTTGATGATATGACCCAGCCTCTCGGGTCTCTGCCCGGCTCGCCATACACTCCGACAAGCTTTACATATGCATCTCCTATACCAGTCTCTTCGCAAAGCTCTCTTCTGGCCGAATCTATGACATCCTCACCTTTTCTGCAGAACCCACCGGGCATAGCCCAGCTTCCTTTATATGGGAATCCACCTCTTCTTATCAGTAGTATCTTGAGCTTCTTCTCCTGAAGTCTTCTTACATCCTCGCACTCGTCATCCTTCATAACTGAAAATACAACCACATCCGCGGCAACAGATGGCCTGTCATATTTTGTCAGGTCATATCCGGCAAGGAATTCCTTCTCTTCGTCACTCATCTCATATGTCTTCATACGTATGCTTCATCCTCCTTTATATTTCCGCCGTTATCTGATTATGTCCACCTGACACATCGACATGGTGGCAAGCGCAGCCTCATGACTCTCCGGTGTCACCCCGGCACAGCACTTCGCATCCACCTTGACATTTATATCCGGGTACAGAGCCTTGATGATCAGAGCATTCGACACGACACATATATCCGTACAGAGACCTACCATCTCAACATCCTGAAGGTCGAAGTCCCCCATCCTGTATATCCAAAGCTGGTCTTGTTGATGTATATAGCTCCCGGGACTTCAAGACCAGCTGCGATCTCCCAGCCCTCAGTTTCCTCTATACAATGCGGAACCGGGAGATGACGACCTTCGTTTGTCTCCATGTAGTCCTCATAATGCGTATCCCTTGTGAAGATGATCTCATCCCCGCGGTCAGCATACTCTCTTATCTTTGCTTTCACATTTTCCACGATGGCTGCTGCCTCCTTTGTGCCTAGTGCCCCATCAATGAAGTCATTCTGCATATCAACTACTATAAGTGTCTTTTTCTTGTTTTTGTCCATAATTTTTTCTCCTTTTCACATTCAACTTTCTGCTTTCATGAGGGAATCCACAAAGGCGCGGATTCCTTATAAAGCATATAAGTACATATACATGTGCCCTCACCGTCGCCATTATTATCGTTTTGATAATATCTTCAGGTTGTTTTATATAATATTATCATTTTGATAATATGTCAACCCATTATTAGAAACTTACTAAAAAAAACGGCAGTCCTGACATGCCATGTTCCAAACCGAACCTGTATGCCAGCACTGCCGCGCCATTATATTTCAATTACATTTAATTATATGCAAATACGCTGTCAGTTCACACTCTGTCTCAATTTTCTTAGAAGTACAAATGCAAAGAATAGAACTGATATAACCGCAAATACCGCACCCACTAATCCTATATACGATATCGCACCTTTGTCACACACTATTCCGCCGATCCAGCTTCCCCACCTATACCAAGGTTGAAAAGTCCTGAATATATGGCTGTCGCCACGGCAGAGCCCTTCTCATCCACACTTCTGATGACCTCAGACTGAGTAGTTACGTTAAACGCCATGGCCGTGATTCCCCAGAATGCACATAGGAGTACCATGGTCGCCAACGTCTTTGACGCCGGAAGCAGAAGCAGCAGCCACACAAGAAGAGTTGCCATGACTGTACCGATGAATGCAAATCTGTGCTTGTCATAAAGCTTTGAGAACAGATAGCTTCCGAGAAGTCCCATCGCTCCAAATATCAGGAGCACTATGGTTATGACATTGTTCTGCAGCTTTGCGACTTGCTGCATGAACGGTTCTATATAACTGTAAACTGTGTAATATCCAAGCACAAAAAGTATGGTCTGGACATACAGACAGATGAGCACCGGATTCTTCAGGAGTGCCGGGAGATCCCTTACATGGAACTGCTCTCCGCTCGCTATCTTCGGGAAAACAAACGCCATATATACGAGCACTGCAAATGCTATGATTCCGACAATGAGAAACGTAACTCTCCATCCCATATACTGTCCCACAAGTCTTCCAAGCGGCAGTCCGGCTATGGTCGCTATGGAGGTTCCTGTTACGACCATGCTGAGTGCAAATGACCTGTGTTCCTCATTTACCAGTCTTATTGCAACCGGTGAGGCTATGGACCAGAATATCGCATGGGTGCAGGCAACACCGATTCGGGACGCCATGAGCACTCCATAGCTCGGTGCAAGCACAGACATGATCTGACATATTCCAAACAATGCGATCGTTCCCATGAACAATTTTCTGAAATCAATCTTCGACACCAGAAGTATGAGCGGGAGGGACAGCAGCATAACTATCCATGAATATACTGTTATAAGCCTTCCCGCCTTCGACTCCGATATGCTGAACGACTTTGCAATGTCTGTCAGCAAGCCAATTGGCATAAATTCCGATGTGTTGAATATGAACGCCGAGACGGTCATTCCCACAAGCGGAAGCATTTCTTTTCTCGTCAATCTACTCTTCATATTTATTCCTCTTCCTAATAATATGTGGTATATATGATTTTTTTTGTTCACCAGCCACATATTATAGGAAATGGAATTATGAGTCAATGCACTTTTGAATGGTTATACTGTCCAAATGTTAGATTGTACAAAAAAAGAAGGCCGGAAACTCTCCGGCCTTCAGGGTTAAGGGAAAATTTTATGTGAAAAATTGTAGTACACTTACTTTACTGCGAGTCTCTCAAATGTCTCGCTCTCTTCAGGAATCGATCTGAGTCCTCCGCGCTTCTCGACACACAGGCTCGCAACCGCATTTCCGTATCTTGCACACTCTGCAAGCTCATCTATACTGAACTCCTCCAGTCTCTTATCCGCTCTGACAAGCTGTGATACAAATGCTCCCCAGAATGAATCTCCAGCCCCCGTCGTATCTACCACATGGCTGACGAATCCGGGAACCTTCCGGCTTCCATCTCTGCTGCATATCAGCACACCCTCACTTCCCAGGGTGACCGCAACAAGTCTTACGCCGCTTCCCAGAAGATACTCTGCTGCCTCTTCCGGATTGGAAAATGGTGTGAGTAGCGCTGTTTCCTCGTCCGAAAGCTTCATTATATCTACAAATGGAAGAATACTCTTCATCCTCTCCATCGCATTTTCTCTGCTGTCCCACAGCGGTGCTCTGTAGTTCGGATCATACGATATCACCGCGCCGTATTTCTTTGCCTCCTTCACCGCCTGAAACGTGGTGGTTCTGGCCGGTTCATCCGTGAGAGACAGCGAACCTATATGGAACACCTTTGTGTCTCTTAGCAGGTCGGTATCCACTTCCTTGTAACAGAGCATTGTGTCCGCTCCCGGCTTTCTGGCAAATGAGAATTCACGCTCTCCGTTCTCATCCAGAGTGACAAATGCCAAAGTGGTAAATACCGTATTGTCAACCACTATACCTCTGGTATCTATCCCTGCCTGCTTTGCCGTCTCAACAAGGAAATTGCCGTGCATGTCATCCCCGACCTTTCCTATAAACGCGGTCTTAAGTCCGGCCTTGCTGACTGCCGTGAGCATATTTACCGGAGCGCCTCCGGGATTCTGCTCGAAGAGCTTCATCCCGGAATCAGTGCTTCCGGCAGGGGTAAAGTCTATCAGGAATTCACCAAGAGCCACAACATCATATTTCTTTTCCATGTTGGATCCTCCTTGTGAATTTTACTTTCCTGTGATCTCTATGTCATAGAATTCTACTCTTGCATCCTGTGCCAGAAGTCCCGTCTCAAACTCAGGCTTCGCATATATTCTGTATGTAAACGCCACCTGTTCTCCGACAAATACCTCCACCATATCATGGTCAACGATGATCTTCACATCTATCTCGCTGCCCTCTGTTATGTCAAATGTCTTCTCGCACACTCTGACTCCATCAGGGCCCGGCTCCGTTGCAGGAGGCACAGCCTGACAGGACTGAACCCAGAACGGGTCAACTCCCATAGGAAGATTTACCAGTGACACTCTCTGCATGGCCACATCGAACTCAAGGAGAAGGCATCCGCTTGCTTCCTTGTCTGACTTGAGCAGTATACCGAAATGGTCATACACCTCTCTAGGCATGATCTTGCACTTCAGCATGTAGCTCTCCTCGTTGTGTCCAAGGAATCCGTATGTACATGTGCTTACTGAATCCATCTCAACCAGTCTGTCTCCGTGAAGCTCTGCATTTCCAAGTACAGGGATGTAATCCCATGCCACAGGCTTCTCAAATACATGCTCATATTCCTTTGGAAGCTTTACGTCAAGTCCTCCATCCGCTGTGGCAACTACCTCATGCGGCACGCAGAAGGTTCCGCCCCAGTACCATTCACCTCTGTCGCTTCTGTCTGCTCTGTCGTGAGCCCAACCGAAGTAGAAGCGTCTGCCGTCATCATCCTGCATGGACTTGGCTGCGTAGAATCTTCTTCCGCCTATGCCATCCTTCTTTGGCTTTCTCCATGGGCCAAATGGTGACTTTGCAACTCTGTATATTGTATTTACATATTCTGAGAATCTTGAGTATGAGAGATACCAATTGTCTCCCATCTTGTACATCTCAGGGCACTCAGGACAGTTGGTGTGTCCCGGTGAATATATCGGTCCGTAATATTCCCAGTTGACCAGATCATTTGATCTGTAGAGAACTATACATCCTCTTCTGGTTATCGGCATATCCAACCTTCTCGCTGATATGAGGATCCAGTAACATTTGTCCTCCTCATTGTAGAATACATATGGATCTCTCCAGTCAAGCTTCTCGTAAAGCTCTATCATAGGTGTGATGACCGGATTGGCTGCATCCTTCACCCACGTGATTCCATCGTCGCTCGTAGCGTGGCATATGGTCTGCTGATACTCTGCGGTGAGGCAGTAGCCTGTATAGAATGCATGGTATTTGCCCTCGCCGTATATGACTGATCCAGTCCACACTCCTGATGCATCCGGCTCGTCGCCCTCGCCCGGATAGAGCGCTGTAGGAAGCTCCTCCCAGTGCACCAGATCATCTGATACACTGTGGCTCCATGTTGTTCTAAGTCTTGCCGGGTACACTGTTGTTCCCGGAGGGGAAGTCAGTGAGAATATATGATATTTGCCCTCGTGGTAGAAAGGTATTGCATCTCCCGTGGAATCCGCGAAGGACATCTTTCTAAAAATCTCCATATTATCAATCCTCTCTTTCTACTAGTTTGCTGCCAGTTTCTTCTTCTTGAGAAGCTCAAGCTTGCCCTTCTGTCCATCAAGGAGTACCGCACATGCGATGATAAGACCCTTGATGATGAGCTGCCAGTATGATGACACTCCGATAAGGTTAAGACCATTTGAGATGATTCCGATGACCATGGCACCAAATACGGTTCCACTGATCCTTCCTTTACCTCCTGTCATGGATGTTCCGCCAAGTACGCAGGCTGCGATGGCATCAAGTTCGTATCCGCTTCCTACTGAAGGCTGGCCTGAGTACATTCTTGAACAAAGTACAAGTCCTGCAAATGCTGAGAGAAGTCCAGATATTGTAAATACTACGATCTCTATCTTCTTGATAGGTACACCTGAGAGTCTTGCAGCCTCACGGTTACCACCTATCGCATATACATATGTTCCAAACTTTGTCTTGCTGAGGATGAAGCTGAACAGTATGATGAGCACTACCATGTACACTACAGGGAGTGGGATCACATTGAACAGGTATCCTGTTCCGATCTCGATGAAGATCTTGTTGGTGATACGTGTTGACTGTCCACCTGTGTAGACATAAGCTATACCACTTGCTATGTTCATCATGGCCATTGTGATGATGAATGCAGGCACCTTGAAGTTAGCAACTATAAAACCACTTATAAAGCCCGCTGCTGTACCAACCAGAAGTCCTGCTACTATGGCAACGCCGAGAGGGAGTCCCTGGTTAACTATGAATCCTACGGTCAGGGTTCCCGACATGGCTACTATCGATCCAACTGACAAGTCGATGTGTCCAAGTATAATTATCAGTGTCATTCCAAGTGCTATGTATGTGTTGATCGATATCTGTCTAAGCACTGATATGATGTTGTTGGTCGTGAGGAACTTGTCCGTGGCAAGTGCTACCGCCACACACATGATTATCAGAACCACTATGATTCCTATGTTGCCCTTGACTATGGATGTCAGGGGATTGTTCTTTAATATAGAAGTTGCTTTTGAATTCTTCTTTGTCTCGCCCATATTATTCGATACCTCCTGCAGCGTATTTCATTATCTCTTCCTGTGAGAGCTCGTCCTTTGACAGCTTCTTCACGAGTCTTCCGGCTCTGACCACACATACGTTGTCGCACATGTTGATGATCTCAGGAAGCTCACTGGATACCATGATTATCGCTATGCCTTCCTTTGCCAGTTCATTGATTACTGTGTATATCTCAAATTTTGCATTTACATCCACGCCTCTGGTCGGCTCATCCAGAATAAGTACATCCGGCTTGGTTGCAAGCCATTTGCCCAGAACCACCTTCTGCTGGTTTCCGCCTGACAGGCTGCCCGCCTCAATCTCAGGCGATGCCGCCTTTATCCTCAGTCTCTGTGAATAATGGTCAATTACCTCGCCTCGTTTTCTCTCACTTATAGCGATTCCATTCATATAGAATCTGAGGGATGAAAGTGTGAGGTTAAATGCCACGCTGTTGCCAAGTACAAGGCCCTGTTTCTTTCTGTCCTCCGGAACCAGTGCTATGCCTGCCTTGATAGCCTGCATTGGATTCTTGAAGTGAACCGGCTTTCCTCCGAGTATCACCTCTCCCGATGTGAGCCGTGTTGCGCCAAATATCGCCTCCATGATCTCACTTCGTCCGGCACCTACCAGACCTGAGAATCCCAGGATCTCGCCCTTATGTACTGAAAAACTTATATCTTCAAAGACACCTGTCTGAGAAAGATTCCTTACCTCCAGAGCAGTCTCCGCTTTGTCCATGTCACAGTAATCTCTGGCATAGAAGCTCTCCAGATCTCTTCCTACCATCATCGCAACCAGCTCATTCGGGCTTGTCTCTGATGTCTTTTTGTTCCTACGTATGCACCATCCCTGATGACGGTAACTCTGTCAGATATTCTGAAGAGCTCCTCCATTCTGTGGGAGATGTAGATTATACTTACCTTTTTCTTTCTGAGATTTTCAATGATCTCAAATAACTGCTCAACCTCCTCATTTGAAAGTGATGAGGTTGGCTCATCCATAACTATTATCTTGCCGTTGAATGAGACCGCTTTAACGATCTCCACCATCTGCTGCTGTGCGATGGTCAAATTTTCTACTATCGTGTCTGCCTTTATATTCACACCGAGGGATGATATCATCTCCTCTGCTCTTCTGTTCATCTCTGCAAAGTCCAATGTTCCAAGCTTTGTCCTTATCTCTCTGCCGAGAAACAGGTTCTGTGCCACCGAAAGATATGGAACAAGTACGATTTCCTGATGTATTATTCCTATACCATTTTCTCTGGCAGCCGGAACTCCGTTGATCTTGACCTCCTTGCCATTTACCTTGATGATTCCGCTGTCGGGCTGGTAAATTCCGCCGAGGACCTTGATCAGTGTGGACTTTCCTGCACCATTCTCACCGAGCAGTGCGTGTACCTCTCCCAGCTCAAGGGAAAAGTCGATGCCGCTTAAAGCATATATTCCAGAGAAGCTTTTCTTTATCCCTATCATTTCCAGAACTGTCTGTCCCATATTAAACCTCCAAGTTTCTAAAATAGATCTTTTGTTATCCTGCTTTTTCGGGATCTCGGCCGGAGATCTAAAATCCCCGGTCTCTCCCGTATTATATACACCTACGTTGTGTCATGTATGTCCAGCCGGGGGCAGCCCCGTGCTGTTACTGCCGGCTTCGATCCGGCCTTACTGCCAGTCGTTAACTGTCTTTTCAGCCTCATCCTTGAGTACGAGGTGTGAATCAAGATATACCTTCTTCTCGTCGATGGTCGTATCTCCGCCTACATACTTCTGTGCTGCGTTGAATGCATACTCTGCAATCTGTACAGGAACCTGACATGCAACTGCTGTGAACTCACCGTCAATGAGTGCCTGCTTGCCATCTGGTGAAGCATCGATACTGTACACGCCGATCTTGCCAGTCTTATTTGCTGCCTTAACTGCTGCTGCAGCACCGAGTGCTGATGGATCATTGATGCAGAAGAATGCCTGAAGATCTGTGTTTGCTGTGATGATATCCTCTGCAAGACTCATTGATGCATCAAGTGCAGCCTCGCCATCCTGCTGTGCCACAATATTGAACTTGTCCTTGTTGTCACCGAGACCATCGAGGAAACCATTTACACGGTCTACACAGCTCTCATTTGATGGGAAGTCAAGGATCGCAATGTCTGCTCCATCCGGATAATCCTTAACCATCTGCTCACCTACAAGCTGTCCTGCCATGTATGCATTTGTTCCAACGAACTGTGTTACAAAGTTCTCTATGTCATCCTCGATAACTGCTGTATCTACATTGAAGATTGGGATTCCTGCATCTTTTATCTCTGCAAGACCAGATGTGATACCTGCTGAATCAACTGGGATGATGAACACTGCGTCGTATCCACTGTTTGCCACGTCTGATAACTGGCTGAGCTGTGTGTTCAGATCGTAGTCAGGATCAAGACATGTATATGATATTCCGTTCGCATCACAGAGTTCCTTGAGCTTTGCATCTATTGAACTCTGGAATGTGTTGTTAAGTGTGTTTGTACAGAATGCAAATGACAGGTCGGATGACTTCGTGCTCTCCTGCTTTGTACCTGATTCAGATGAACCGCCGTCCGATGCGCCTCCTGCTCCTGATCCACAACCTGCCAGTAAACTGAGTGACATGCACAGGCATGCTCCAACTGCTAATAACTTTTTAAATCTTCTCATAATTTTTACCTCCAATATCATGCGTTTTATTTTGCTAACTCGTTGTCGAAAAACTGTTTACAACCGGTTTAATTTACGTAAATTTTAAACTGTTTTTCGTCCTTTGCATGTTTTGATGATATAACCTTTGTCGGTTATTGTCAATATCAAGTGTTTTATTTATTGCTTATTCGTCATTATGTACAAATAACACTCGATTGCATTATAGGGTCCGCAGGTCTTTTATTATTTTTTACGTAAATATTTTACGATATGTCATACTTATGGGATTTGTAGTGCATGATTGACACCCGTTACTTGTCACCTTGTATCTTGTAATCTTGTCCTTTGTCTCCGGTACCACTTCCCCGGGAATTTTCTCTTTTGGGTGTGGTTACAGCAACTTGGACACAAAATTGTATCCTTGGGAACTTCTCAGGCGAAAAAGATACAATCTTCCAAGGTCTTGTGTATAAACGCAAAAAATCCGCCAGAAAGATACAATTTTCTCTCTGACGGATGTCATATCACCCAAGTCTGTCCGGCATGGACTCATGAAAGATTTCCTTCCATGCAAGCCTGAGCTGTTTTGGCTCGACCTGATACGGCTGAACTCCCACATACTTTGGAAGCTGTTCTTCACTTACCAGGGACTTGGCAACAACTGCCGCAGCCGCTCTTCCCTGCTCGTATGGCCTCTGTGTGCTGAGTCCCTTGACTATTCCTTCTTCCATGCACCGAGCTATACCATGGTCAAGATCAGTTGTGAACACCGCCACATCCTCCCTGCCAAGCTCCTTGAGCGCCTTTATAGCCAGAAGCGCCGGGCGATCCCAGCTCACATACATTGCCTCAATTTCAGGATTGGCAGTTATCACATCCTTGGCTACCTGATATGCATTGGATATTTCTCCAAAGCTCCTGATCGTCACTATGTCAATATCCGGGTAACTGTCCTTGATTATTCTCTCAGCAGCATTATCCCTGACTCTTGTTCCATAGAATGCCGCGCCATGAATAATAAAACCTGCCTTTTTTCTTATTTTCCTTACAATATTCTCCCAACATTCTTCCCGTGTTCGTTCCATTCTCCGACTCATTTACTGATACACAGGACACATAGCTGTTCTTGGACATACCATCTGGAACATTGCTTATGAACACCAGCTTTGACACTTTTGAAAGCTCCTGAAACTTTTCTCTGGTACGGCTGTCATCCGCTGGAATAGCTATAACTGCATCCGGTTTCTGAAGTCTTATGCCATCAAGCTGTGCATTCTGCAGTTCCGAGTCAAAGTGCGCATCCATAACCGACACCACATCTATTCCAAACTGCTCAAGTTCCTCCCGAATTCCCTTCTCATGCAATTCTGCCCAAGACGTTCCGGTATAGTGGAAAGAGATCGCAACCCTGTAATGTCCTGCCTTTAGTCTGTGTTTCTCTTCTTTTGTCAGTACAACCGAATCCGGTGCTGCCGCTTTATCTCCAAATGGTCCATTGTCAAGCATTTTTGTGGATTTTCTGACTACAAGCTCTACATCTGCATAACAGTCATGCGATATGGCAACTCCCGTATTGATCTTCTCAAACAACATCCCAACAGCCTTGGCACTTAGTCCCTTCACATCTCTTCTCAGTATTGTAAGAGGTGGATAAGTAAGTTCAGACCAGCTCTCATCACCAAATCCAACCACAGATATCTCTCCCGGACAGTCGATTCCCATATCTCTCAGTGTCTTCATAAGATAAAGAGTTATTCTGTTGCCTCCCGCAAGTACAGCGGTCGGCCTGTATCTGCGCAGGGCTTTCTGAATAGCCAGCATGCAGTCATCCTCTCCTTTTTCCAACGTCACATCAACAATGTTTGCATCATTTGTATTTATATTGTATTTCTCCAGAGCATTCAGGAAACCTTTTGTTCTCTCATCCCTGGTGGTACTGTCCGTACTCTCTCTGAAAAACAAAACATTTTTGTGTCCACTCGCAAGCAGATAATCTGCGCCCTTAAATATAGCCTCACGGTCGCGAAACTCAACCGAGTCTATCCCTGATCCAAGTATATTTCTCTCCACGCAGACAAATGGAACACCCGACTGTATGAGTTTTGTGTAGTTAGATGCCACATCGCTCACCGGCGCATGTATGATACCGGCAACCTTCTTGTTGATCAGAAGTCCGGCAAGCACCTGCGCCTCCTCCTTGAGATCATTGTCTGTTATCGCCACAAGGAACTGATATCCCTGCACACTGACAAGCTGCTTCACATAAGCTACCATATCTCTGTATATAGTACTTTCAATGTTTGGAATAACTGCAACTATCGTGGACTCCCGTCCAACCAGCAGTTTTCTCTCCTTATCAGCTATCTTATTCTGGTATCCCGTCTCTACAATGATCTTCTCTATCTTATCCACAAGCTCAGGTCTTACATACCTCGTCCTATTTATAACATGTGATACCGTGGCTATTGACACCCCAGCCATCTCCGCTATTTCTTTTATTGTAACCTTGCTTTTACTCATACAGCATCCTTTCTCCCTTGTAAGCCACATACATCAGTTCTGCCAATTGATATTCTCCCCCTGGATAAGAGGGTATCTGGCAAGCTCTGCGCCGTCCAAATTCTCCCTGTTCATATCCACTGCATTTATCTGATGACCCTCGTAGGTATTGTAATAGTATATTCCCTTGTCAGCGTTGCAGCAGGACGTGTATATAGTGATCTCATATTTGTCAGATGCCACCTCACAGCATCCCCTCTGCTGATCCACAGAACCGAGTATATGGAAAAACTGGCTCACACTCTCAGCCTCAGAATCTCCAGACAGACTGTTCTGCTTCACAAATGCCACCCTGGCAAATCTTGACGTCGATGACAGATCCCCAGGAAGTCCTATTGCTCCCATGCCACGGCTGTAAGTATTCAGTCCCACCTCCGGTGCAAATGTGTTCACCGGCTGCTTTGGTGACAGTCCCATATACTGATTGAGCAGGAACATCTGCTGCGGAAATGGCGGGTTGTTCGTGAGAACCCCAACAGGATTCTCATACACATGAAGTCCGTCAGCCATGCACTCCACTGTTATGGCGCCATTTCTGTCCGCGATGATCCAGTGGAGCTGCGCTGTAGGAAGCTGCTCGGAAAACGGTGTTCCTGTCAGGTTCATCCTATCCAGTGCCACCCTTGCCTCACCTACACTGGCACAGCTTCCGAGTATCCATGGAATAAACTCATACTGGGCTACATTGTCCCTGTCACCGCTCTCATCCACTTCCTGATACGTCGCATTTCCAACGAAATTCAAGCCTGCCATACCGAGTCCCTTCTCATTTACTGCATCATAGTAGAGCGGATAGCCACCCGCCACATGTGCCATTCCTATCATGGCATAATGGCTGTCCTTCCTGCCCATATATCTGAATTCAAACGGGTAATTTCTCGGAGTCACGGTGATCTCATCGCCGTACGAGAATTCATAATCAAGTGTTCTTCCAAAATAGAAATTCTTTGTCTTATATGTCGCTGCTGTACACATATTTGTCTCCTTTCAAATCTCAACAGATAATTTATATCATCATCTCAAAGCCGTAGCAGCTCTTTTCAAAGCCATAGTGCTCGTAGAAGCCATGTGCCTCTGTCCTCGGAAGTCCGGAATCAAGGGTGATAGCCTTGCATCCACTCTGCTTTGCAAGCTCCTTTGCATGATCCAGGAGTGCCACACCATATCCCTTGCCACGGTCCTCCTCTCTTGTTATGAGACTTGACACATAGCATGTGAGCCCCGACATCCAGAATGTATTGAAATAGTCTCCATGGCACATACCTCTGCAAATGCCTTCATCCCATAATAAAAACGCAAAGCTGCGTTCGTCATCTATGACGTCCATATATACTTTGCGTATTTCTTCCCTGTCATATGTATTATATGTCCATAATTTTTCTATAAAATCAAATACAATATCAAAATCCTCTGCTGCCGCTTTTCTGATCTCCATAATTATATTCTCCTTTCCCACTGAGTTTCAGTCCACGTAAACTGACTTTGCACCATCAACTAAATTACAACCAATGCTTACATTATAAAATATCAAAGTGATTATTAACAGACCGCCACCCATAAATTTATTATAAAAATATCGGTAAAAAGTGAGGAGGCAGATACGCACAACGCTGTATCTGCCTCCTCACTTTTATATCTTTGTCTCCACATCCGGGAATTCAAGTACTATCTCAAATCCATTCTGCCACTTTGAATTTGCCGTCACTGTGATGCCCAGGTCATGCGCCATCTCACTGACAAGATACAGTCCCATGCCCGTTGCATGCTTCCTGTTCTCACCCGAATCACCCGTGACACCCTTCTCGAATATGTATGGCATGTCACAGCTCTTTACACCTATGCCATTGTCACTCACGGACAGCAGCTTTTTGTCCCCCGCCGTCCAGAAGTCAAATGATATCTCCGGCTGCTCATTTGTGTATTTCATGGAATTGCTCACAAGCTGACCGAGTATAAACTGCAATCCCCTGCGGTCACTGTACACCTCTCCATTCTCAAGACACTTTCTGACCCGTATGCCCTTCTCCTCAAGCAGGGATCTGTAGTCAGCTATCACCTCATCCACGCATTCTTCCACATCTATGCTCTCCATGAGATAATCCTTGGAATCGCTTTTCAGTCTGGCGTAGTAGAGCATCTGGTCCACATAGTTCTGCATCTGGCTGGTCACATTGTCCATCTTCATCACAACATTATGAGGCAGCTCATCTCTCCTGTTGTCCACCACAAATGTCAGCAGAGAGATGGGGGTCTTGATCTCATGTGCCCAGTTCTCCACATACTCCTGATAATCCCTGAGCTGTCTGCCACTCTGCATCACTGAATCTCTCAGATCGTGAAGCTCCTCCGACAGCACGCTCACATATTCCTGTTCAGAAGCCCCGCACAGGCTCCTCATTTCTATCTCGCTCTGTTCATCCGGGGCAGTGACAAATCTCCTGAACGCCTCAATCTTCTTCCTGTCCTTTATACACAGCACCGAGCACACCGCCGCGAACAGTATCACAGTGAACATGCCAACCAGCACCCTTATTCTGACAAATGCCTCTGGTGCCACAAGCCACATGAAGAAGCAGAACGCCACGTCCGTCAGAAGCAGCAGACCAAGCCAGACAATATTCTGTTTTATAACAAGTCCAAATCTTTTCATATTTTCTCCACTCTGACAAGTGGGTCAGGCACCTCCGTCCCCAGGGAATATTTTGTATCCAACGCCTCTTACAGCTATGATCTTTGCCTTCATATCCAGTCCCGCCATTTTCTTTTTGAGTCTTGTAAGATTCACCTGCAGGGCATTTTCATCTATATACTCCGATGTGCCCCACACTGCCTCACAAAGTTTCTCCTTAGACACGACATCTCCTCCGCTTGTCATAAGTGTCTCAAATATACGTCCCTGATTCTGTGGAAGCACCGCAGATCTCCCATCTATATACAGAGTGTATGTCTGAGTGTCCAGAAGAAACCCTTCTCCTTCGATCAGGTTCTGTCTGCCCTCGTACCTCTTGAGCACATTTGCCACCCGGGCCAGAAGCCGCTCACGGCGGCATGGCTTCGTGAGGAATTCATCAGCGCCCAGCTCCAGCGCATGGAGCTCGTCCTTTAGCTGGTCCCTCGATGTGAGAACCAGCACCGGGACAGAGCTCCGCCTCTTGATCTCCCGGCATATGTCAAAGCCGCTCCTGCCAGGAAGATTGATATCCAGCAGAAGAATATCCGGAGCCATGTCCAGTATCTGTTCTATTATGTTGTCAAATCCATCTGGCTTAACTGCCCTATATCCTGCCTTTGTCAGCATATCCAGAAGTTCATCGCACATGAGGACATCGTCCTCAACCACCATCACACACTTCACCGTTTACTCAACCCTTTCCGGTGTCATCATCGCCATGAGATATCTGTTGCTTGAGCGTTTCACCGCTGTCATATAGATATATTCTACCACACACAACAGGATTATCATAACCGCAGCTATGATAAGTATCTGTTTCACACTGCCTCGCATGGATTCTGACAGGATTCCCGTGAGCAGAGCACGCACACCGAATATACTGCTGACCGCCGCCACGGCAACCGGGATTCCGAAATACCAGCCCACCTGTCTGTTTGCTGAGCTGCAGAGCATTTCGTATGTCGCGCCAAGCTTCACAAGGGTTCTGTACCTTCTGCCGGACTTTCTCTGTCCCATCAGGAACTGAACACCGATTATGGTATTTGCGATTATGAGGAACACCACCGCCAAATAAAGCGTTATATATCCTGCAGCCACCGTGTAGAACATATTTCTTCCTATGTTCTGCAGATAACTCTCGCAATCAGCGTTTATACTCTCAAAATCTATGCCGTCAAGTTTCTCATTTTCGTCCATTATGGCTTTCATGAGGCCCTTATCGTCCACGATATCCTTTTTGAGAACGGCATTTACATATAACTCGTAATCGTCATTTGTCAGTCTGGCAAATGTATCATCGTCCACGATAAGTCCGAACGACAGGGTTATCGATGAATCTGTCACAATCTTCGTGGTCTGGACCTCTCCGGTCAGATGATACTCATCTCCTCTTACATCCACCTCCGGACGCTCTGCCAATACCTCATTCAGTAAACCTCCGCGGTAATCAGTAAAGAAATCCGTATAGAGTGCCAGTTCATTCTCTCCGAGCTCCAAAGGCTCCTTTCCCGCAGTCTCAAGCACCTTGTTGTACGCACTCTCCTGGATCAGGTAAGGGTATGTCATGTATGACATGTTATTTATAAGCACGTCCCTGTCCTCTGAAACCTTGAGTTTTTCAAGTGCGGATATGACATTCCCCACGTTCACAGCATCATCATGGGACTCATTTTCACCCATCTTTATATAACCAAGCTTCATATCGAATACGTCCGAGAAATCCTCCAACACGCCGGTTTCCTCCAGTTTCGCGCGGATATTCCTGCTGTCCGTCTCAGCGTCACCCCCATATGAGGCAAATGTATAATCGAGCACATGATCCATATTCTGTCTGGATATACATATGCCAACGCCCGCACCGCAGCAGCACAGAGCGCCGAGTATGAGTATCGAGCTTATTGCAAGCGTTCCAGATTTTGTTGCTACATTTTCGTGTATCTGCCTGAAACCGAACACAGCAAGTGGTTTTGAGCCATTTGCACGTCTGGCCAGTGCATCAACAAAGAGCCTGAGACCGAAAAACAGCAGGAACATGCCAACAAATCCCAGTGTTATGGTGACCGCCATATATTTTACGCTGATCCACGAATAGCCACCTATTCCCTGACAGTATGCAATGACCAGCGCAACAAGACCGAGGACTGCACTCACACCATACACAGGAGCCGGAAGCTGTTTCTTCTCTGTCTCCGGTGTATCTACAAGGAGATCGCCTATCTGCTTTCTTGCAAGCTTACCGCTCAGTATGAGAAATGCTGCAAGCTTTATCGCTACAAATCCAACAGTTGTCAGTATGACTGCCTGCAGTGAAAATGATACGTGATGACCTATAACGCCAAGACCTACCAGTCTGGCTGTGAGAAGGCTGACCACCTCAGACATCAGGATCGCTATAGGAAGTCCGATGAGCAGAGCCACTACGCTGCTGCCCAGATCCTCCGCAATCAGCAGGGCAAAAAGCTTTGATCTCCTCATCCCCATCATTATATACATTCCAAGTTCGTGCCTCCGTCGTTCGAGCTGGTATTTGCTTGCATAGTATATAAGAAAGAACAACATGACCAGTGAAAATACATAGAACACCGCCGCTATCTGAAGAAGACTGTTCACCGCATCGCTTTCAAGACTTCTCAGGAATATCATCACATCCTGATGGGACAGCGCCAATATGATATAAAATGCCACTATGGACACGACCAGCGAAGCGAAGAACAGACCATTCTCTTTCCTGCTTCTCCGGCTGTTCCTCATTGCGAGTTTAAAGAACATTTGCGCTGCCTCCTCCCATCTGCGCCATCAGCTTGAGTATCCTCTCATAAAACTCCTGCTGTGACTCTCTCTCCATATCTCTTCTGAGCTCATGGAATATCCTGCCATCCTGTATGAAGAGTATCCTCTTGCAGAAGCTGGCCGCATTTGAGTCGTGGGTCACCATAAGTATGGTAGTGTTGTCATCCCTGTTCAGTCCCAACAATTTCTCCATGAGTGCCTTTGCATTTCTTGAGTCGAGTGCTCCGGTCGGCTCGTCCGCAAGAATGATCCCCGGATTAAGTATGAGTGCTCTGGCGGCCGCAACCCTCTGTCTCTGACCACCAGACATCTGCGATGGGAATTTGTCAAGCACGTTATCTATCTCCAGATATGATGAAAGCTTTTCCAGTCTGTTTCTGCTCTCATCCTCGGATACACCGTGTATTGACAACGGAACCATAATGTTCTCTCTGCCTGTTAGATTGTCCAGAAGTTCAAAATTCTGGAACAGATAACCTATCTCCCTGCCTCTGTACTGCGCAAGCTTCGCACCTTTAAGCGCCTGTATCTCTTTGCCCTGAAGCTCTATGGTTCCGCTGTCAGGCTTTATGACCGTTGCGATACAGTTCAGCAGTGTGGACTTTCCCGATCCACTGCTACCCATGATGCCAAGGAACTCCCCCGGCATGACCTGAAATGATATGCCGTCCAGAGCCTTAGTCTGGTTTGGCTTTTTGCCATAGTATTTCTTCAGTGATTCTATCTTTAATAAACTATCCATATTGTTCACCTTTCTTTATTTTTATTTGGGGGGATTTTTGCCGATTTTCTTATAATGGGGACGGAGGTACCTGACCCCTTTTGACCTATTTTTGAAAAAGAACAAAAACAGCGCCGTTCTGAAATTATAATATCAGAACAACGCTGTTATTAACACATACACCTTATGAAAGGTTTTTACTCTGCATCCTCAGTCTTTGGGGCCTCGTGGGCATCCATGTTCTTAGGAAGCACAAGATTCAGAATGATGGCAACTATGAATACAACAGCCACACAGTTCTCAGCAAATACCGTCTGCACGATCTTAGGGAAAAGTTACTGATATGATCGCGTTTCAGTTGAACTCCGGCTTAAATGGCATGATGTGAGGGAGCGCTATGACTGATGTTCCGCTGAGTGCGGAGAAATCCACCATACCCATGCACACTGCTACTATATATCCAACCACAAGTCCGAACAGAACTGAGAGCTGCTTCCAGTATGACTTTGCAAATATATGGACGAGCAGACAGCACGCCAGCGTCACTACTCCAATGGAGTCTTTTTCCTGCATCTGTGGCTCTGTCGTGCAATACATACATGACTTTTTGTCGCATTTTTCTAATTTTTTTAGTATAATATAAACGTTGTGGGCAGCTTCTGATAACACTTGCAGCTCACAGCGTATATCAAATAATATCGGGTGCTTTGTATTTGACAGCACCTAAAATATGGAGGGATAACTATGGCATGGTATGATGAGGCAGTTTTTTATCACATTTATCCACTGGGACTTACGGGAGCCCCTAAACAGAACGACTACGGTGAGCCTGTTCACCGCTTAAACACCCTGCTTCCATGGGTGGATCATATAAAGGAGATTGGCGGTTCAGCACTGTACATCGGACCACTCTTTGAGTCAGTCGGACACGGCTACGAGACTACAGATTACAAGAAGCTCGACTCCCGTCTCGGAACAAATGAGGACCTGACAGCATTTGTGGCTTACTGCCATGAACAGGGAATAAAGGTCATCTTCGACGGAGTGTTCAACCACACAGGCCGTGACTTCTTCGCATTCAAGGACATCCAGGCAAATAGAGAGAATTCACAGTACAAGGACTGGTACTGCAACGTGAATTTCTGGGGCAACAACGAGTACAACGACGGTTTCTCTTACGACAACTGGGGAGGCTACAACCTTCTCGTCAAGCTGAATCAGAAGAATCCTGCTGTCGTTGACTATATATGCGATGTGATCCGTTTCTGGGTGAGTGAGTTCGATGTGGACGGAATCAGACTTGACGCTGCGGACGTCCTTGATTTTGATTTCATGAAGGCACTGCGCCGCACAGCAAATGAAGTGAAGCCGGATTTCTGGCTCATGGGTGAGGTCATCCACGGCGACTACAGCCGCTGGGTAAACGGCGAGACTCTTCACAGTGTCACCAACTACACACTTCACAAGGCTCTGTACAGCGGCCACAATGACCACAACTATTTTGAAATCGCGCACACTGTAAGACGTCCCCAGAACATGGGAACATTAAAGCTCTACAACTTCGTAGACAACCATGATGTGGAGCGTATCTATACAAAACTTACCAATAAGGCTCATTTTGCACCTGTACATGTATTGCTCTACACTCTTCCGGGTGTGCCTAGCATATACTACGGTTCGGAATTTGGCATTGAGGGACGCAAGGAATATGGCTCGGACGACAGCTTAAGACCAGCTCTCAATATAGAAGATTACAAGGATTCAGTAAAAACTAATCCTTGTACAGCACTCATCGCCGCACTCGGCAAGGTACGTCAGGCCGTTCCTGCACTGTCATATGGCAGCTACGATGAGCTGATGCTCACCAACAGACAGTTCGCATACGCGAGGGATCTTGACGGAACACGTGTCATCGTGTCAGTGAACAACGACGATGCCCCAGCCGGAATGCACCTTGCAGCAGGGAACTGCACAGCATACATCGGCGCCCTGTCAGGCGAAAAAGGTATCTGTACAGGATGGTCATATCAACATAACCCAGCCTGCAAACAGTGGTGAGATCTGGGTGCCTGATGGAACAGACCTGGATGTAAAGCCGGTTAAGGTTGTGACGAAGACTGAGAGCGAAGCTAAGACCAACACAGAAGATAAAGCAGCATCTGAAACATCTACCGATGCAAAAGGCAATCAGGAATCTGAACCAAAGATAGAATCCAAAGACACTGTGGCCGCTACAGAATCTGCAGATGCTAAGAAAAACACAACCGATACTGAGAAGAATACTGCTGCCGACACCCCGGTTGATCCAGAAACCATCACAGTTGACTGGAGCAAGTCTCCGGAATCCATGACAGTTCCTGAACTTCAGGCTGCTATCCTGGCAAAGCTTGCAGGCAACGGACCTGTTGATGCGCAGATGAAGAAGACTGTCACAGACAACATCTGGCATGACTCTCTTGTGAACTGGTTGAAGAGTTTTAGATAAAATTACGTAGAAACAGCCAGGTGCATATTCTCCAAATTGGAGAACATACACCTGGCTATTTTTTCACCTAAAAATCAACAAATTGCAGCCTGCGGCCATCAAACCTGATATAACCATCAAAAAACTGCTGACCATATCGCCTGACTGCTGAATATACCACTGTTTTCCAGATAAAATTCGTACGGATTTTCTGGATTGATATAAAGATATACCACATCGCCTTTACTTATATTCAGTCCATATACATATGTCTGCTCATACACTTTATACTGCTTATCCCTGTATGTAAATTCAAATACTCCCGCCTCCGGATATCTTCTGCCGGCTCTCATATCCTGTCTCATATCTGCACGTACATCATGGCATACAGCTTTCACAGTAAATGAACATCTTCGCTCAAGCGCTTTTCTCTTACATATCACAGAGAGCAGTGTTATTGCACTGACCACAAAGAATGCACAGGCAAATATCTCTGCATAAAATGCTCCAACATTGCAATTTTCTCTCCCCAATATCCGTTCCGGGAGCAATACTATCTTATCCGCAAAGAGCCATCTTTCACAGCACACGCCGCCCATATCAGCGCCGATGCAGCACCGGCAAACACAGATATGAACACTATACCGATGATGCTCCCCCGCTTTCGCTTCTTAATCATCGGAATAAGAGTCTTTAGAATTATGACAAGAACTATCCCGGCAAAAAACTGCCCCACAACAAGCATAACAGCATCCGTTCCGATCTCACTTGCAACAAATCCGGCTATAATACTGGCAACAAACCATATGCCAAATATTACGCCTCCAATTTTCTCAGGCATAGAAACATTTTTTTCTTCTAAATTGTTATTTCCCATATACCCCACCTCTCAGCAAATATCCCGCAGCGATCCTACTGCTCCCTGAACTTTATCTCGCCCGTAGCAGCGTCCATGCTGTCCACTATCGCAAGCGACTCAAGATGATATCCTAGATTCCTGATGACCTGACCACCTGTCTGGAAGCCTTTCTCAACTGCTATTCCGATTCCTTCAACGCTGGCACCTGCCGACTTCACTATGGAGATGAGCCCCTGAAGCGCACATCCATTTGCAAGGAAATCATCTATGATAAGAATCTTGTCCTCAGGATTGATGAACTTCTTGGACACGATGACCTGATTCTTGCACTTGTGTGTGAAAGATTCTACCTCTGCCACATACACATCACCCTCGATGTTGATGCTCTTCGACTTCTTCGCGAATACAACAGGCACATCAAAATGTCTGGCAACAACGCAGGCAATGCCTATTCCGGATGCCTCTATAGTAAGGATCTTGTTGATCTCTGTTCCCTCAAATCTCTTCTTGAACTCCTCACCGATCTGATCGAACAGGCGTACATCCATCTGGTGGTTCAGGAAACTATCCACCTTGAGAACATTGCCCTCCTTTACTATTCCATCCTTAGTTATTCTCTCTTCCAAAAAATTCACGTCGTAATTCCTCCTTGAATACCTGTCAAATACGAATCCGTCCGTACTCGCTCATTCTCTAAGTTCCAAACGCCATCTTCACCAACACTTTTATGCCATACGGAAATTATCCTCATCTCAATCTGACGTTACTGATTCGTATGTAATCATAATTATAGACATAATACAACAACAGTCTAAGTTTTTCCACCCTAATTATGTACATTCATAGCATACATTCATATGCAACTTTTACATACGGTGTATTCAAGTAAACCACCACCGAACGCAAATCTCACAATCACTAGATAAGTCCCCTGTTAGATGCCTCCCTGACCGCCCCGGCCTTATCAGTCACCCCGAGTTTTCTGTACACCTGGTTCAGATGATACTTTACATTCGCCTCCGACATGTTGAGTCTGTCCGCTATCTTCTGCCTGGACAAGCCCTCTGCCTGCAATTTAAGTATGGCTGTAGCAGTCTCACTGAGCTGAACATCATCCACTCCCGCTTTCATATATCCGGGGTAGTATCTCGTCATACTCTCAGTCTCCTTCTGCAGTTGTCTGAAATATGCCCTTCTTGCGGCTATCTCCTTATCGTCAGCACCATCTTTCTCGACTTTCCATCCACAGGTATTTATAAGAGTATTCACCGCCGCACCTTCTCTGGATATAATCCTTGTGAAGCTATATTCCATCGCAGTATCAATAGCATTGCACATCGCCTTTTTCCAGTCATCATTTTTTAATCGCTGCAAAGCTACAGCCATCAGCACACCACATTCTATCCCTATATACGTACGGGACATCATCTCAGCATAATATCTCAGCTTTGTCAGCAGCGAATATGCCTGTTCATTCCGTCCGCTTTGAAGGTATACTCTCACTTTGGTTAGATAGATAAACCTGTCATATATCCTGAATTCAACATTTTCATCCGGAGCATTTTCCATCCAACCTGTAACACAGGCTCTATCTCCTCTGTACAGGCTGCATCTGGTCTCAAATGCATATATATTGGGAAGGAGATTTTGTCCTTCCTCTTTTTCAGCCTTTCCCTCTATTCCATTCAAAACCTCAAGAGCCTCCTGTGGCTTTCCGTTCTGCAAATGCAGCCACGCCAATATACCATCAGCAACAAAGCACTGCTCGATTTTTCCTCCTGCTTCCGCCTGCATTCTGCCCTTTGCCGCAAGCGTTGCCACCTCGTAATTATCTCCGCTCTTTTCAAGAAAACTCTCCGCCAAAGCAAGATTTACAAGACCTTTTCCGTATTTTCCAAGTACAAACTCAACAATCCTGCCAACCTTCGACGCCAGCTCTCTGTCTCTCTTGCTCCACTCACAGAAATCTTTTCCGCCATTCATCATTGATGGCAGATTGGATGTAACCGACCATTCCTGTATTCTTACTTCTTTATTAAAAACCATGGTGTATGCTGACTTCAAAAGCTTTAATACATCAACACTCCCCCTGTGCGGCAGACCAATATCCAGATACAGCAAAAGTCCCTTTGCATTTTTCCTGGCACTTCCTTGGTTTTCATCTGCATATAATTTTAGTCTGTCGTACCATCTTTCACTCTCATCAGGATTTAGAAGGAGTGACTGCAGCATGCTCATACCACACATAAGCTCAGGACTTTTCTCGATGACATGATCCGGAAGCTCCAGATAATATTTTTTCAGATCATAGTAATAACCACTGTTCGCCGCATGTCTGGCATTATCGACAAGTATTGAAACTATTCGCTCTGTAACTCCTGCATTTTCATACATCTCCAAAGCTTTCCTTATATCTCCGTTAAGTCTGTAAAACAGTCCGGCATTCTCATACAGGCCTCTTATACGCTCTTTCTCGTACTTCCGCTTAAGACGTCTGCGCATAGAGACCCTCATGTGAAACTGCAGTTGATATTGTGTATTGCCATCCTTATCCATCCGGCTGGTCATAAAGTTTCCAAGCCACTTTGCCCTCTCGATCAAAAAGCTCACTGTCACTTCTTCCGGTTATCATCTCAGCCTGTTTTGTTGTAAACTCATCCACCACGGATATTTCCATGAGAAATTCCTGCATTTCCACATCCCAGTTATCATACACATGATACTCAAGGTAATTACACATCTCATCCTCAACGCGTCTCGAAAAAATCATTATACATATCATCTGTTATCTCGCTTGTATATGCCATTTCCATGTATTTGATGTGGCACATCTCCACAGCCAGCGGAAGTCCTGTAGTCTCATAGTACATTCTCTGCACTTGTGCCTCATTGATGCTAAATCCAGCGTATTCAGCATACTTCTTTATATCCTCCAGACTGAACATAAGCAGCTTGCTGTCCACCACATAAAATCCTTCTTGAAATCTTACAGCAGAAAGCCATGGGGGAACCGGACACCGGCCAACGAGTATAACCCATACGTCTTCTCTTCTAATGAGTTCTATGATCTGCTCCCTCACTGTGTCCACATCCCCCATGAGAGCTCGTGCAGATTATCTATGACAATTATTTTTCTTGCGTTGCTGCTTTCTACCACAAGGTCATCCGGTCTGATACCGCCGGCATCCACCACCATGTACTTACGTGTTCCAAGATATCTGCTGACAAGAGTCGTCTTTCCCGAACCACTGACCCCGAATATATATGCAGTTACATTCCCTTCATCCGCTGTCTTCAGAAGCCTCCAGGCTTTTTTCGGTTTTATAAAACAGCCTTTATTACCCGAAGCCGTATTCCCCATATGTACAAATCTCCTTTTCTCACTTTTTAATCCCGGTATAGATAATCAACACCCTGTATATATCAGCAAAGGTGCCTGCATCCAGCCCCAACGGGCCGGATATCAAGCACCTCATGCAGCTACTATTTTTATTTTACTATAATCTGCACAGCCTGTGTAGTGCCATTTACAGCAATTACATAGACCGTACACTTTCCTGCGGCCTTTGCCTTTATTCTTCCTTTGGCATCAACTGTAGCAACATTTTTATTTGTACATGCATACAAATACCTTGCACCATGTGTGCCATCAAGCACCTTCTTGCTGGCATCTGCCTTGGTATATCCAGGTTTAAGCTTAATCGTCTGCTTAACTCCCAACACGTAGCTCTTCTGTGGAAGCAGAACCTTCTTGATGTTGGTATATTTGCTGCTATTGGTAACTATATGAAGCATGACACTATTGTCTATATACTTCTTCTTACCATTTACCAGCTTATATGCCTTTACTCTCAGCTTGATCGTATCTAACTTAGCAAGTGATTTGCCATTAATGCTGGATATTGTAACTCGGGTTGCCGATGCGCCCTTTACCGATTTAATAAGACTTTTCGAGTTAAAGTTTACATAGCACTCCTGTGCATATATATCATATCCGTCAGCCTTGTTAACCTTACCCCACACAACTGTCACTTTGTTTCCGGATACTACTGCATGGATATTCTTATTGATACCAGCTGTATTTTGTGCCGGTATTTTTGCTACAAACCTGGCATTGATTTTCATATTCTTATTTGCAGCAACCTTTACCGAAGTTTTTGTACTCTTGAAGCATCCTGTCCAGCTTCCAAGTTTACAGTTGTTTGCCGCCTTTGCCGTGCAGATAAGAACCGTTCCCTCGATCACTGATGCACCATTCTTAACTGTTTTGCCTTCTGCAGTCTTGATTGTGATCGATCCGTTTTCAGTCTTTCCAATAGCTACCTTCACATACCTGAACTTGAATGCCGCTCTTATATTCATGTTCTTTGTCACCGTAAGTTTCACTGTAGTACCAGTCTTGCCTTTGGCATCTCCGCCCCAGGCTGACAGATCACAATGCTTTGCAGGAATTGCCTTGCAGATGATATCTGTGCCTTCCTGAACCAGCTGTCCGTTAGATATCTTCTTACCGTCAGCTGTTGTGACAGTTACCGTACCATTCTTCACTGTGGCAATACTTACCTTCGCATATCTTGCCTTGAAGGCTGCTCCCACTGTGATACTTTCGTCAAGGGCTTTTTCAAATGTGCTCTCAGCCTGATCTGCCGCATCCTCTGTCCATGCGTCAAAGTCATAGTACATATCCGGTGTTGCTGTGTATGTAAGAACAGTTTTCTCGTCAATCATTTCACCATTCTCCACCTCTGTGCCATCTGGCTTTGTCACCTTTATGTTTCCATGCTCTGTATCTGCTATTGTTACAGAGTAAAGCTTAACTGCATCAACTTTAAACTCCATATTCTTTGTGACGTTTACATCACTTACAAGATATGCTCCTGTCTCAGTTCCATCCTCTGCAAGCACTGGCTGGACTGACATGATATTCTCTGAATCCTCTGAATTTTCAGCGTTCTCTGGTTCATCAATGATTATATCTCTGATTCTCCAGCCCTCAGCAGGTGTAATAACAACACTCGCATCTCCGTTCTCTCTTACCATATTATCAAGAACTACGCCATTGTCATTCTTGAATACCACATTGTCTGGTATCTTTGTAAGGTCTGTTATAGTGTAAGCTGTCTCCGGTGTGCTTTCACCACCTGCAGTCTCTATCAGATTATTATCTCTGTCATAATTTCCCTCTACAGGAATGGCATATCCAACTCTGTCAACAAGCTCTGCACTTACCTCTATGCTGTTTGTAACATCATTTAAAAGTATCTCGTTGGTAAATCCAAAGTCAGTGCCAGACTCTTCCTTGACAACCTTTCCGCCTCTGGTGTACTTAACTGTCCATGCCTGGATCATATAATCATCAGAAGGTGTTATGGCAAATCTTACATCCTTGCCAGAACCTATTCTCACTAAGTTATTCTCAGCATTTATTGGCTTAAGTCCGCTTATATCTCCATCCTCGCCGACATAACCTGTACTGATGTCTATATTGTCATATTTCTTAACTTCATCCTCATTCTTAAATATTACATTTACAAGAAGTGATGGTGCGATATATGCATATATCTCTGCATCCTTTGTTATGTCTGTCAGCTTGTATGTGAGTTCATCTGAATCAACATCTGCTCCGTCAACTGTCCAGTGCTCAACTGTGTTGTATTCATCCTTCGGTGCAACTGTTATTGTAAGATCCTTATGTCTCTTGAGCTTAACCTCTCCTGATACGATCTCAAGTTCCTCACCGTCAGAAGATGCAGTGATCTTCGCCGATCCGGTTCCTGTTGTACCTACCTTAACTGTATACTCTGGAATCTCCACAAACTTAACATATACTGCCACATCTGTGTAGATAGTCTTCACCTCATAGGTAGTCTGCTCCAGTTCAGTGCCTTCTATAGCCTGTGTACACTCAGGATCAAGATACCAGCCCTCGATCATCTGGCCATCTGCAGGAGCTGCCGTAAATACTGCATCTCCGCCGGATACCTGGCTATCGCCACTTGTGATCTCAGCCTTCTCGTCCAGTCCATATACCGCTGTCACAGCTCCAAGAGCAGCATCATTTGCCTCAAAGGTTATAACTGACTTGAGTTCCTGCTTAGCAAAGTGAGCAACAACATCTATGTCAGATGCCACCTTGTCAACCACAAATACGTTGCTGCCAAGCTCCTCTGCTGTGTAATCCTTTGTTCCCTCTGCTGTCTTTACTGTAAATCCTGTACATTCCATGTACTGGTCGGCATCAGCTGTGAACTTAAGCTCTCTGTCTCCTCTGATCTGTGCAGAATTACCTTCAAGCACTTCATCTGCTGTCATGTTCTCTGCCTTTATCTGTCCACCCTCATCTGATGACCATGTTATCTTATACACAGGTCTGTCAAACACAGCCCTCACATCAACTCTCGTATCCTTTGGCACTTTGTATGCAAATATCTTCTCTGCCACGCCCTGACTGATTCCATTTACAAGCCAGTCTGCAACTTCGTATCCTTCTGCAGCCGCCGCTGTGAATTCCACATATGAAGCAGCACCTATCATATCTCCTGATTCGAGCACCAGCTTTGTAGATGTGATCATGGCGCTCACCTCACCTGTTTCCTCTGTCTCAGGACCAAATGTGAGTACATCACCAACCAGCTCAAGACCAGCCATAACTGTCACATCAGATGAATCTCCGTCAACCGTGATCTTAAGGGTATCATTTACTTTCTTGTCTGAATATAACTTTATATTCTCCGTCTCGCTTGTCAGCTTATGTCCATTTATGATCCATTCTTTTACATTGTATCCATCATCAGGCACAACCTTGAATGTGATGACAGAATCTCTGTATATGTCTGTGATCTGCGCAGATTTGCTCTCCGTCGCATCACTTATGGTATCTCCTATCTGTATGTATGAAGGGAGATTTTTTCTTGACACATCTGCACTTATAGAGCCGTGTGTCTTTCCTGACGACTCTCCGGCAGAAGCCTTCTCTATCACTTTCAGAGAATACTCAGCCTTCACGGATGGTGTGATCTTTCTGTATGTGGCATTTACTGTCACATCCCCTGTAAACCCATCTGCCGGAGCACTCCACGTAAATGTGTATCTCTCTGTTCCGGACTCAGAATCCGCAGTCTCAGCCAGCTTTCCTTCTCCGCTGTCCTCCGCAAGACTGAATACATCCTCTCCTGCATAATTTACCTTTATGTCAGCTATCTCATAACTTCTCTTCACCGCAAATGAGAATTTCAGATCATCCTTACTTGCATATGCGATATATCCGCCATTTGCCAGATCAGAATCTCCTGACTTTGCAGTCATCTCTGTGTCATTTCCTGATGTCCACGACACAACCGGCTGTTTGTAGAAGTATACGACAACCTTTGTATCCTTGCCGAGATATTCTAGTTCATACCTCTGGGCGCCAGTACCTTCTGCCTCAGCATCAACCTTCTCGCCATTTACCTCCCAGTATGCTACCTCGTAGCCTTCATTTGGAGTTGCTGTAAATACTATGTCACTTCCCTGAAGCTGCTTGTCACCGGATACAAGTGCGTCTGTACTTCCTGCAGCCACAGCATCTACCACACCAGCTGCATCATCATCCGCACCATATGTCACCTTGTATCTGTTCGGCGCAGTGTACTTAACTGTATAATCGAGGTCTGAAGCTATATCATACACTGTCATCGTCCTGAGATCCGCTGATATAGTTCCAAGTTCCTGTCCATCTGCTGCTGACCATCCGTCGAGAAGTAGTCCTGACGGAACGGTAACCTGGATGGTCACATTGTCGCCTCGGCTGACTTCATATATACCATCTTCACCGCTCTCTATAGTCACTGTGCCGTCAACTCGCTGAGCCTTGACTGTGACATCCACACCTGTTGTCACTGTAGTCTTTCCATCGCTTCCAACAGTTACAGGCGAGACTGATATTTTGAAATTCTGTGCCTCTGCAAAATATGCCGTGATAAGTGTATCCTCGCTGATCTCCTCTGCATCATATGTGAGAGATGTGTTATTTGTCACTCCATCTTCCGCGAGAACGGTCTCTGGAACTCCATCTTCTCCCGTAACAGTCCAATGATCCAGAACATATCCTGCTGCCGGAACCGCAGTGAGTCTTACCTTCTGTTCTATATGAATGTTTGCACCTGAACCAAACGATTTTCCAATTGTTCCATCCGTCACATAGTTTGCTTTGAGTGTTCCGTGAGCCTCATTGTCCGGCTTGTATGTCAGCTTGTGATATACAGGCTCAAAGTTTACTGCTACATTCATGTTTGCTTTCAGCTTAGCCATCTGGATCTGGTCATCGCTGCACGCCTTGCCACCGGATGTTCCACACTGTGGATCCGTAACTGTCTTTCCATTTAGTGACCAGCTCTTAACCTTATATCCCTTATGAGGAGTAGCAGCTAAAGTGATCGTTGAGTTCTCAGGGAGTCTTGTTCCACTGTCAACTGTGAGTCCGTCACTGTTTTCATTTCCAGGCTGCTGGTACTTGATTGAAACTGTACCATGTGTATTTGCCGGCCTGGCAGTAACTGTGTACACGTTTCCTGTCAGTGTGTATGATGCTTTAACCAGGTTTATTATATAGTTCTTCTCAAGTTCATTCATAACCTGTGAATGCTGATCGTCCACCTTGACGTATGCAACATCTATATCATATATACCCGGCAGCAGCCCACTTACTCCATATGATCTGAGCTCGTAATCCCTGTCTCTCTGAGGCATTATGTCGGTATCCCATGCCTTGAGACCTGTTATCACCGCATCCTCGCACTCTCTTACAGAATCATTTACACTTTTCTCTGTATCCTGGGCAGCTATCTCAAGCTGTGCCCTTCCAACATTTATATTCTTCTGAGTCTTGTCTCCGCCATTTGATGCCGTTATCTGGAACATTCCAATAGACTTCGGTATAAACACGCCGTTTGCAAGTTCGTATTTGTCTGTGTCCTCAAATTCTCCTGTCTTATTATTCTTTATCTTAACTGTGTATTCTGAATCGTCCGTGATATCCTGAAGCTTTCCTGTATTGTCGTATGACACTCTCTCCAGAGACATCTTCACCGAATCTCCGTATCTTACATTATCCTGCATGGTCAGATTCATGTTCGTCTTTCCCTCAAATGAGGTATATATAGCCATCGAGTCAGATATACTGTCGTTGTACTGTTTATTTCCTGCAAAGTATACATATACGATGTATATTCCCTGTCCGGATGGCTCCCACTGTGCAGTATAGCAGCCATTTGCTCTGTTGTACTTACCAGCTATGCGCTTGATCTCAGGCCCTGTAATGACAAATTCCACATCTCCCTGTACGTCCTCACCTGACAGTGATTTCGGCTGACAGCTGAGTGTGATCTTGTCTCCTGTATATGTGACCTCTGCCCCTGTGGTCTCAGATCTCACCGTCTTGGTCTGATATACCGATTTGAGATCAGTCTGGACCACCTTGACAGTATCTGACACATTAAGAGTCTTCTTTGAAGTCATCGTAAAACTTCCGCTTTCACTATCTGCCACATAATAGTACACCGTACTGTCTTCACTTCCCGATGTGTTTCCGAGAAGATAGAAGTTCTTGCTGCCATCCTCTGATACCCATTTTGCGAGTATCCTGTCATATGTAACATCATCAGATGCATATGACACCTTTTCACCTGCATAGTCAGCTGCATTTACGCTGATCAGCTTGTAAGTATTGCCATCAATATCTGCGATGAAATCTGATTCACTCACACCATATGCCGTGCCGCCCACATCAGATGCTTTAAATGTCTGTGATTCATCCACGTAACCATCGCTGTCCTTTTTGACGCTTACGCTGCATGGATAGTAATTCTCGTCACTATCTTTCCACATATAGTTTGTTCCGTCGCTGACAAGAATATATTCCCTGACTCCGGATGCGACTGTTATAAGATTTCTCTCCTTAGTCACGTTCTCCACCTTTGTAGTCTCTGAGCCCGATGCCCTGACTACGCTGCCATCAGACAGATCTTTATTCTCGGTATCGTTGTGTGCCAGAAGCATGACCTTGCTGTCCGCCTTATTTACAGTGAGTGTCGCAGTCTTGGTGTAGAGTGTGATGTCGTTGTAATAAACTCTGCATCGATATTCGTTTCCATCCATTTCATCACTTACATCAGTAAGTCTGAGCGTAGGATTGCTGCCTCCTGTCGATACGCTTCTCCATCCATTATCTGTATTAACCTGCCAGTTGTATCCAACGCTCTGGTTTACTCCATCCCCATCATAATAAACCGCATTTGCCGCAAATTCTGCATTTCCACCGGCAAACGTATTTGTATCATCAGGGTTCTTTGTTATATGGAAGTTAGAACTGTCCTGAAGTGTCGTCGCGGTTGCCGGACGGCTGAACAGACTCTTTGAACCATTTGCCTGAAGAGCTCTCACCGCAAATGTGTAAGTCCTGTTGGAATATAGTCCCTTCACTTCATAGTCAGTAACTGTATATGGCACAACTGCCTTGCTGTTGTAATTACCTCCTGCATCAACGATACAGACCTCATAGTAATCTGCATCATTGGACGGTGACCACTCAAGACTGACACTGTTTCTCGTTGTGTCGACAACAGAAAGTCCCATCGGCATACGCGCCGGACGAACAACATTCTTAACATCATAGCCAATGACGAACACTGAATCACTGTCGCTGTTCAGCTTTGCAGTGTTCACCCGCAGCTGCCAGTCAAATGAGAACCCTGTGCAGTCTGCCGGAACATTGTCCACCGTTCCACTGTATGTAACACCATTCGAGCTTACACGGGTGTGACCAAGACCCGCATGCTGGCTTGATGTTACACCGACGATAACCTTATTACCGAGTCCTCCGCCTCCAGCACCAAGCTTTTCGTTCGCCTCAAGGAACACTTCAGTTGAATACTCATTCTCATCAGTCACAGATATCGTCTGAGTCTGATCTGCACCAGAGCTGGCATTTACAGAAGAATAATTGTTATTTCCACCTGACTGATAGGCGTACTTTAATTTACCTCCAAGAGTCTGGTATGTAGCAGGGTCTCCCGCTGTGTTATTCAGAATATTATTATATATCTCGTTGAGCCCCTTGCTCCTTCTTGCAACCTTGTCGTAATCTGCCACATCTATGATTGAAGTTGAAGGTCCGAGACATACCGGCATAACCACCGGCTCCCATTTTCTCGCAATCGGATCATATATGGAGTATTCGTAATACATATATTTCAAACAGTACAGAACGACCTGATCAGAACCTCCACCTGCGGCATTATATGTTATCTCATATTCCGTTGTCTTTGTATTTGCATATTCAAAGCTTGCTCCATACGAAAGTTCAACCTCTACCTCACCTGCTCCGATGAGCTGGATCTCCGACGACACATACGCGCCAACTGATATTGACAGGTTAGTTGATACCGTGTTCGATGAACCTTTGCTTGTTGAATATGATGTTCCACCGTTATTTACATATTCATATACTTCCTGAACATCATCAAAATACGGACTTGCCTGAAGGATTGCATAGACCTCTGGATTTGTGTATACCGGATACTCTCCCTCGTACTTTAACCGCACACTGTCATTATCAATATCCGGAAGACACAGTGAAACAAATGTTCCATACATATCCTGTCTGCTGTTCGACTGGCATACTACACCCTCCTGACTGCTGTATGGGCTGCCGCCATCCATAGAAAATGTCGCTATGTCCAGCCAGTAATAATCATCTTTATCATTGAGTTTCTTCTCTCTGTGCACTCCCACAACGCACACAAAACTCTGTCTGTAATTGTTCCCCTTGGCATCCTTATCGACACAGCCAACCCTGACATCGCCGATCCACACCTGATCTTTTTTCTTCTTGTCGTTGCCCTGATTGCGCTGGTCGGTACATATACTCATGCTTCCTATCTCCGAACCTGTTATTCCGCCATCTTCCAGTGAGAAAGCATATACCTCTGCGCCAAAAAGCACACTGTCATTTTCATTATTGCCGTTCATGCCCTTAAGGTCTGCACACGCAAGCGCCAGAGGTGCATTCACAGGTCTGTAATATTCTTTATTTTTAACCTCGTGATATTTCACGATTTCTTTACTCTTAGTCCCCAGGCTTCTCGTATGATAATCTGACAACACATAATTATCCGTCAGACTATCGTAGTATACGTATCTGTATGCAGCCTGCGTGGCTTCATATTCCATCTGCAAATATTGAGAATTGCTCGAATAATATCCACCAACTATAAGTCCTGTGACCATGGCTCCTGATCCGGGATACTTAAACCGACCAAATGCACAGTTTGCAGCATACATTCCGTAGTTCTGTTTTTTGCCATCTGTGTCTCCAAGTGACACTTCATTCAGACCTTCTATAGGGACAAGTCCGCCGTCTTTATATGTATAGACGGTCATATGACCTGCCTTTGCCATGTTGCGATTCTGAACTGATCCAGATACGGCAACCGCGGCCTCATCCCGGCCATCCTGCTCCAGATCACCGCCGGCCAGAGTTACCACAGGAGCTCTTCCTATTCCATAATCACACCACGATCCACCCGCTCCACTTTCATAATTAGATGCAAGCCCGCCCGGTATGCTTATATTATTTCCCTTTGTGAACCTGCCGTTTCCCTTGCCATAATATACATCGACTATGGCATAGCGTATGTTCTGATCGTTTATATTTCTATCCTCGTAAGTTCCACAGTATACGAGAAGATCTTCAAAGCCATCTCCATTCAGATCGGCCTTTTCGATCTCAAACATCGCATCCAGCTCCTGCTGGTATCTTCTGATAAAATACAAAAGTCCATCGCCATATGTAGAATTCTTGTTTAAAGTAGGGGTAAGCGTAGCAATTGAATATCTTGTACCATCAGCTGCTATCTTGAAAATATTCACATCTATCTTTCCGCGGTACTCCTTGCCGTCTATGACAGTTTTAATACTTTTCCATCCAGCTGGACCGAATACTTTATCTCCATGTACTCTTAGCTCCGCAACGTAGTTGGTTTTTCCGTCGCCTCCATCAAATGCAACGCTTGTCGCATACAGGCCGTTAAAACCATTACTGTCCTTTTTAGAACATTTCCCATGTTGCTACTTATGTTACTGTCTCCCGATCCGCCGTGTTCCACTTTCACATTATCTTCGCCAAGATCATAGAAACCATACGCTCCGTACAGATTGCCAAGGCTGCTGTTTACCTTTGTAGTCCTGTCCTTGAAATCTCCAATCCTGTCAAATCCGTCTCGCACAGTGTACTTGTTTCTGTAATTGCCGTTTGCCGCAACGTATACCTCATTCACCTCTGCAAATGTAGATATATTATCCTTGTCATACGGCACCGCAGCTTTGCTTTTGTCTATATCGGTGCTGAGACCCAGAGCTTTGTATGTACTCTCGTCAATCTCCGTCTCGACCACCGTCTTGCCTGTTTTCTTCGAGCTGTCCGCCGCGTATGCTTTTTGTCCGGGAATAAATCCGGACAGCATAGATAGCACCATACTGGCCGTCAGCGCCCAGCTTATCGCCCTCTTTCTCATAATTTCTTCCTCCCTTTCACTAAAAAAAAACCAGCCATGAACACCAGCCGTTTTAAGCTGCCACATTCCGGTATCAATAATATATTTACAATTATAATTGCTGTGTTTTTCAATGTACACTAACCAAAAGGCTAGTAACAGGAGGTAAAAACAACTTTTTTGCAAAAAAATCCACAGAACGTACCGTCTATACTGTACGCCCTGTGGATCGTAATAAACATCTAAACTATTCTGTTACATGCCATATATGAAAGGATCATTCCACCGACTTAAGCGATTCCGCCATATTTATCTTATCAAGCTTGACTGACATAACTCTGTTAACAAGAAAATTGAACACAAATGTCAGCACTATACTGTACACATAGCTCATCGGCGCTATATACGTATCAAATGCAACCATATCCACCTTGATCTGTCCTATGACAAATGCATGTAAAAACACTCCAAGCACAAGTCCCACAGCGATTCCAAATGTCGTCAGGACTCTGTTCTCCCTGAACACATAATCTGAAGTCTCGTTTTTGAAAAATCCCAGAACCTTTATGGTTGCTATCTCCCTGATTCGCTCTGTGATATTGATATTTGTCAGGTTGTAGAGAACGATAAATGCAAGCGCACCCGCCGAGAGTATAACTACAATTACTATATAATTCAGACTCTCCATCATCTTAGATATCCTGTTCTTCATATCCTTGTTGATAGTCACTGATGCTGTTGCTGCATCACCCATAAGATCAGCAGATATCTCGTGCGAATCTGCGCCTTCCTCAAGATTGAAGTACACCGATTTGTACTGAGGTGCTTCCCCCATCTGATCCTCATATGTTTCAGGTGATATATACACATAGTTGTATACATGATTCCTGAATATGCCTGATACGGAGACTCTTATCTCTTTCATCTCGCTGTCTCTGACCATTATTATATCGCCCGTTTTGATGTCGTACTGTTCTGCCAGCGCAGTATTGATCACAGCTTCCCCTTTGCCCGGATATTCTATCTCCGCACCATCTTTATCCGCAAACTTCATATACCTGTCAACGTGCTCAGGTTCTTCCATGATGACCATGTTCACGGACTTTACGCCGCCATCATGAACCAGATCCCAGGTAGATTCACTGACGAGATCATAGCAGGAGGTATCCTCCTCCAGCCGGTCTTTCAGACTACTGAAGCGCTCATCTTCTCTATCACCCGCAATCGATGTATTCAGCGTTATCACTCCATCTCCGACCTGTATCTCCCCATATTGATTGTCCGCAAATCCGCTTATGGAATCATTTATTCCAAAGCCTGTGAGCAGCAGCGCAGTACAGCCGCTTATTCCTATTATCATCATAAAAAAACGCTTTTTATATCTGAATACATTTCTGACACTTACCTTTCTCAGAAATTTCAGTCTCTTCCATATAAATGGTATATGCTCAAGGAACACCCTCTTGCCCGGCTTCGGAGCCTTAGGCCTCATAAGACTTGCCGCAGTCTCAGAAAGCTCGTATCTACAGGAAAACCAGGTTGTACCTACAGTGCACAAAAGGGATGCTGCCAGCACGCCAATAACCAGCGTCCAGTCTGTGGTTCTCTCAAGCGGCATATGTATATACATCATATGATATGCATACCAGATAACCTCCGGAAATACATATGTACCTATAAGATATCCACCTGCACATCCTACTACAGCCGCAGTTCCCGAATAGATCATATATTTTCCCATGATCGCCGCCTTGCCATAGCCTAGAGCCTTCAGCATACCTATCATAGAGCGCTGCTCCTCAACCATCCTGTTCATGGTAGTCATACACACGAGCACGGCAACCAATATGAAGAATACCGGAAATACCTTTGCAACTCCATTCACTATGTCTGAATCGCTCTCAAAGCAGACATATCCGATATTCGTCTCCCTGCCGAGTATGTAATAATTCACACCATCTGCATCATCCAGCGTTATGTCCTTCACCATATCCTCCGTCATACCCTTTGCCATGAGGATATCCTTATATCTGTCCAGTACACTGGCCTTACATATTGACTCCCATTCGTCTTTCCTGTCGTCTATATAGTCTTCATACTCATCGGCATACATATCAAACTTTCTGTCAAATTTCACATATACATCGGTGTAGCATTCGCTGTCAAATGCTTCAGGGCTGACATATACAAAGCCCGCGATCTTACCATTTCCAAGGGTTGTGGTGCCTCTTTCAAAATTAATATAAAGAGGGGAGTTGACAGTTCCGACAACGGTGAATTTCTTCACCTTAAGGATATCCTGTGTACTGCTGTCCTCACCTTCTGCTGCATCGTCATCTGCCACCTCTATGACATCACCTATCTTTATACTGTCCATCTTGGCATCTACAACACATTCATCTTCCTTTTCCGGCATGCGTCCGTCCACAAGACTCAGTTTATTGATGTTTTCCGGAACTGACATAGTCTTCAACACCCTGTCATTTTCACCCTGGTTCTTGTATAGGACGTCCAGACTATAACCGCCCTCAGCGTACAGCACATCCTTCTCCCCGGCAAATGAATCCACGTCATCATCCGTATATCCAAGAGTTGACAGAAGATGCAGATCATAGAAATTTCCCTTGTCAAGGAAATTCGATATGGTATTCATCATGTCCGGCTTCGTCATCTTGAGACCCGAGAAGAATCCCACGCCCAGGGCTATGATCGCCATGATGGCTGCAAATCTTCCAAATGTATTTTTTATCTCACGAAATGTCGTGCGTCTCATCATTGATTTCATAGGCCACCTACCATTCCAGATCTTCAACGTTCCTGATGTTATCATTCATAACCACTTTCTCCACAGTTCCGCTCTTAACCGTGATGACTCTGTCCGCCATGGCTGTGAGTGCCTGGTTGTGCGTTATGACTATAACTGTCGTTCCCGTATTTCTGCATGTATCCTGAAGGAGCTTCAACACAGCCTTGCCTGTGTTGTAATCCAGAGCTCCGGTCGGCTCATCACAGAGCAGAAGCTTTGGATTCTTTGCAAGCGCTCTTGCTATGGCAACTCTCTGCTGCTCACCACCTGAGAGCTGTGCCGGGAAGTTCGCCATACGATTCTCAAGTCCCACCTGCTTCAGAACCGTTGCAGCATCCAGCGGTTCCTTACAGATCTGTGCCGCCAGCTCCACGTTCTCAAGTGCTGTGAGGTTCTGTACCAGATTGTAGAACTGGAATACGAATCCCACATCATACCTTCTGTATGCTGTAAGCTGTCTCTTATTCAGAGTTGATATCTCTCTGCCATCCAGCTTCACGCTGCCGCTTGTCAGAGTATCCATACCGCCAAGGATATTCAAGATAGTAGTCTTGCCCGCACCGGAGGCTCCGACTATGACACAGAACTCTCCCTTTTCTATCTCAAAATCCACATCACGGAGAGCATTGATCTCCACCTCTCCTGTCTTGTATACCTTCTTAACATCTTTAAATTCTACGTAGCTCATCTCACACCATCCTTCCACTGTTCTTTCTTACAATCTCATCCAGACTCCACAGCCTTGCCTCGGTCACCCTGTCAAATTTGATCTCTATCCACTCTTCCGTTCCAGGCTTATATATTCCCGCAAAATCATCATTTTGTATTATCTCACAGTCCATCTCCAAAATAAACTTCTCTTCATCATCAGAGAGAACGACAACTGTAAAATCCAGATTTTCTTCCCCCGGCAAAATGTACCGATTTATCAAATGCCCCTCCAGAAGTCCGGGATCGTCAACAAACAAAACTATATGCCTATATCCGCCTACATTCTCGCTATTCACAAAATAATCCAGAGTACCATTTCTTTTCTGAAGCTCATTTGCCAGCATGTCTAACAAGCCCTTCACATCAGCTTCTCCTGCGGCAAAAGAGATTTCTCCATTCTTACGGTCCGCCAGATAAAGCTCATCATATCCTACCCATTCACCATCACCCGGATCACAGGCAAATGCTAGCTGAATCCTGTCATTTGTCTCATTTATCTCAAGCTGGCCTATGATATTTCTCGCTATATCAAATGCACTCTTTTTATTTCCATCACTTACTATTCCTATAACCCCGGTACGGCTGAGATCCAGCACCACCGGCAAGTCGTGGATAACTGCCGTTTTTATCTTCACCTCATTTGCAACGTCTGTGAGCTGTACCTCTCTCTCCCGCTTTCCGCCAGCCTCCTGAACCACCACATGATCAGATATATCCACACTGCCAAGCCCCAGTCTGACCATAAGATGATTGCAGGCCCTCGATCTATTCAGACATTCAGCCTGCGCCTCCGAAAAAAAGATTTGGACTACAGGATTGAATCTATCTCTCATATTATCCAAAATTTCCGTCTTATCGATCTCGATCAATCTGCACAAATGCTTTGCATAATTATTTCTCCTGATAGATTCAAGCTCCCCACGTTTCTCTTTCCCCGGTCTTGTCGAAAAATCCGCTATAGTACCCGGGATTACCCTCATCACTCCGAGACCAATACACATAAGTATGAGCATAATGAAACCATACAGGTCTATGCCGGCGAATCCTATTGGATGCCAGCGCCCTCTATAGTAATACCCTTTCATGTCAGGATTCCTGCCCTTACCATTTACTGCCATAACTATCACGATCACAGCGATCACTGCCACAATGAGAATTTCCACCAGAAGTATCTTCATATTAAGCTTGTTCTGATTTTGGGGCGTAGAGGCCTTAGGCAGTACAAGCTTGTCCGGCGGCAAAAGCTTCTCATCCAGCTTACCCGTTTTTCTGACCTTATCTGTTGTTTCCGTTCCTTCCGCATTCTCCATATTTTTCATATTCCCCATGTGTCCCAAATCTATTATCCCATCAACACTCAATATATTTTAGTTCGAAAATATATCAGTCTGTCAAGTCCGACAATGTATCCCATAAATATTTGTTATATATATTATACATCAGTAACCCCATATTCAGAAATTAAATTTATATATTGCTGTTCCCACGACAAAAAAGTCCCCCATACCTGCCTGATGCAGATACAGGGGACCTTTGTCTCATATACTATTTATGCTTTTTTGACTTTGGTGTAGCCGGTTCTTCAGCTGCTGCAGCGTTATGATTTGCTGTCGCATATACCTTCTGAACTACTTTCTTTTTTCTTCAATGGATGCTTTGGGTTCTTATCCATTTTGAACACTTCCTTTCTGTTTTCCTAAAATGTTATATAACAGAAATCTGCAGTGCATATGCCGAACGGTCATCTGCACCACCGGTTGTGCTATCCTTTTCTTATCTTTGACTATGTTATAGTCCTCTATGCTAGCAATGTCAAGAGGTGAGTGCTAATTATTTTGTGAAGATTTTGTGAAGATTAGGTACTCGCATATTAACCGGGAAAGCGTACTGCCCCTCGGCAAAGATATGGTTCAGATACCCCCAATTCCCCCGCGGTTCATTGACACCATTTTCTCAATTGGATATATTGTGGGTGTTATTAGCAAAAAGGAGCTGACAGCCATGCCAAGTCATCCCTTGAAAACAAGGCCATAAAGACCCCCGATGCAAATCGGATTATAGAGGCAAATATAGTCTACAATGTAAAAACCGGCGAACAGCTTACCAGGAGAAGACAAAATGCCAAAGGCTTCGAAGAGCTTCTTGACTGTGCCGGTGTCCTGTTCCTTGAAAATAACCAGACAGGAAATCTGATCATCAATCCCCCGCTTTCATCCACCGATGACCTGATGAAATATATGCAGATAGATTTTCTGCAGCAGATATACACACTCACATTCAGCAACGGGCCTTGATGCCGGTTCGTCAGCCGCAGTCTCCATCATCGGCGGTGCGGACGGACCTATGGTTTTATTTGCATCACTCAAGCTGCTCATACCAAAGAGCGTGAGGGGCAAAGCCATCGTCAGGGAACAGAGAAAAAGCAAGATCACATCCAAACAAAAGCTGGTTCCTGAATGAACAGGTGCTCAAGCTCCTGATCCTTGGAATGCTTGCTCTGCTCCTCTCAGGTATCGGCGGAATAGTCGGAGGCTACATCGTATACCTCTTCAAGCGGGGTAACTTCAACCGTAATACACGAAGTCCACGACTTTTCCACGGTTCTTTTTCATATTTTCGATAACGCTCTGGCATCGTATCCAGACTTAATATCTGTTCTTCCAGACGGTCAAGTTGTCCGCTTGCATTTTCCGGCGATTGCAATTCAAAAGAAATATATTCAAAAATCCCTCTCAAATCACTGTCAGCCTGTTCGGATAACTTCTACTTCATATATCATAAGCCATAATCCTTGCGAATGTCAGCAAATGGCTTTCTTCGCATTTTTTGTCCGACCAGCCTGCATATCCGCATATCCTTCTCCAATTCTTCATTGAACTCTGCTTCTGATAATGTGCTGATATCAACAGGTCTGGCAGATGGTATTTTTACTTCAAACGGAAGTCCTCTTTGTAAGATAATCTGTTTATAAAACATATTGATAGCACTGGAAGCAGGGATACCAAGTGTAGACAAGATACTTTCTGCTTTTTCTTTGACATCTGGTTCAATCCTTGCATATAAATTTGCTGATTTTGTAGCCATATATAAGAAAAATATGTGGGAAGCGTATTGTATTGCTTCCCACTCTTTAATGTTAATTGCGCTACGGATTGTTCTATATCATTTTCCCCTCAAAATCCTGTAATTCGTGAAATATATTATCTACTATAATACGTTCTCCTTCTATTCGATATAACATAAAATATCTATGTCTTTCAAAATTAATTCTTCTATATCCCAGCTTTCTCAAGCACAGATTATCACATAGTTTCAAACTTGAAGCAATTTTTTCCAAACTTCTTTTCGTATTCTCAAAGTCCTGAAGAACATTTGCTGCAGCCTGTTTACTATGTTTTTCAAATAAGAGATATTGAATAAAATTATCCAAATCATTCTCTGCATCTTTTGTCAAAACCACCTCATAAGTCATACTTCTTCCTCATATCATCTATCACAACATCAGCATCACGACATTCACCTTTTTCAGCATGTTGTCTTGACTTCGCCAGTTTGTCTATCATCTGTTCCTCTGTCATTGCCACATATGGATCTGTAACAACCCTTTTTATCTCAAATGGAAATCCATTATTTGCAACTGCCTGGGTAAGAAAAATTCTTATAGCTGTCGTAGTATCTGTTCCAAGATCATGAAATAATTTATCTGATTTTGACTTAAGATCATTGTCTACCCTTACCTGTATTGTGCTTGCCATTCTCATGCACCTCCTAGTATTAATAATATGCAACTCCACCGCTTCTTTATAAATTATAATACTTAATTTATGCCAATTCAATACAAATGTATTGTTTTAGTAGTGATATTCCATATGTAAACACTATGACATCGACATCCTTCATATCTTCATATATTTCTATCATGTCATCCCAAATGAGATCATTGTTTCATTTTCACTATATATATGATAATATAATTATGGTTAGATGCATCTAACTGCATGGGTGGAATTAGAAATTACAATACAATTATTGAACGGAGAAAATGCTATGAAGATAACAAAATGGGATGCGCAGGCAGCCGAGGATATCGGCCATGCGTTTGGATATTACGACTACGGGCAAGAAACAGGTATGGGCGTGTTCTACAGCAGCAAAGAGGCAGTGGCAAATTACATAGCAGTCTACGTCCGTATGGCATTTGAAGGGCAAATGCTCTACGCGACTAGCGAACGCGGCGAGGGGTATATCGCCTACACCCTGCCAGGACAAAAAATGAATCTCAAGGCGGGCATGGCTATCCTCAAAGCTCTGTTTCACAACATGAGCCTTAAAGAGATGATCCGCATGGGAAAAGCTCTGTCCAAGGGAGGCAGATCTCTTCAAGATCGAATGAAGAAAGAGAAGAAAGATTTTATATTCGTCGGCATGGTCTGCGTCCGCGAACAATACCAGGGACAGGGATACATGAGAAAAGTTCTTGACATGGCTTTCTCTGAGGGAAACAGGTTGCACGTTCCAGTCATCCTTGAGACGGATGCCAAGTCAAAGTGCGATAAATACATGCATCTCGGCATGGAGCTTGAGGGTGTGCGCGATATGGGCGCTTATGGTAAGATGTACGATCTGATCAAGTATCCTGATTAGGGAACAAGGAGCAGCACGCTTTAGCTCGTTGCTGACGCAAATTAAAAATGTCAGATAGATATAAGCTCCAAATCATTGCTCATATTTATCTGACATTTTTAAGTATTTAATGTTTACATTTGGATGGGCGGCGTATCCATCATATCAGGTTCCCGAGGGAGCGCAGGGTGCCTTTCCTGCTTGTCAAATGTATACAATGATGATACCATTGCTTACCGATAAAGTCAAGATATCTTATCTAACCAAATATATTACTACATATCGGCACCAATCTGCCTGACTTTACATATGAATCTATTTTTCCTTTTTTTACATCAAATACTGTAGCAATATAATATTTTGATTCCTTTTCATCTAATTTGATTGAAACAAAAATATTGTCATTATAACATTTAACCAACTCTATATTTCCATTATAACATCCTGCATAGTCTGGATGACTAATTATATCATCTAAACGATCAATGTATTTTGCAGCAACAAAATGCTTTCTTTTAATAAGATGTGTCAACAATCCCTTAGATCTATAAATTGTAAAAGCACTATAATCAAAACCTAATACTGAATTGAGTTTAGTGTTATAATGTGCTACTTTTATTAACTTGTCCTCATTTCGCATATTATATATCTCCCTCTATTCTATATTAAATGTTGAATAAGGCTATTATTTGTTGTATAGTAACCATTGGATATATCTATTTTATATTATCCAATGGTTACTGTAAATATTTAGTCTAGGAGGAATAATAATGTCTGCTAAATTAATTCCAGAACGATTAAAATTTGTGAGAGAAAATATGGGAATTACTATGGCTGAAGCATCCAGGAGACTCAATCTTTCCAAAATAGGATATTGCAGATATGAGTACGGAGAGAGAGTCCCATCTCAGCAAACGCTGGAAATTATTGCTCAATGTTTTAACACATCTGTTGAATATTTGACCGGTCTTTCGGATTCTCCGGCCGCGACACAAATCGTAATTGACAAAAACAAGAATCCTGAGCTCTTTGCCCTTGTTGATTTATGTCAGAACAAGGATACAGAACTCTTACAAAGAATGTTATCATATTGTAACCTGCTAATAAATTCATAGCAGATTTTGATTGATTTTTATATAAACGAAAGGATAGAACAAATGTACCAGATAATGACAGCCGACGAGGCAATGGATCTTATAAATGACGGAGATGTGATCGCACTCAACTCATTTCTCGGCATAGATATTCCAATCGAGCTTCACGAAGCATTATATAAAAGATACCAGAGGACAGGTTCGCCGAAGCACCTCACAGCTATATCAAGCGCGGGCTTTGGTGCGTGGGATGAGAACAAGGCGGCAGAGGGATACATAAGAGACGGCGCCGTTGACAAGATCATCTGTGGACATTTCGGTGCCATGTACAGCACCAAGAAGCTTGTCCTTGAGGACAGATTTGAGGCATACAATCTCCCACTCGGCTGTATCTCACACGCAATACGTGCGCAGGCCGGCGGACTTCCGGGAGCACTCTCCAAGGTCGGGCTGGATATATTTGTCGATCCGAGACTTGAGGGACCGGGAATCAACAACATATCAAAGGACGACTCACTTGTAAAATACGTCGAGCTGGACGGTGAGGAATTCCTCTACTACAAGCTGCCGCTTATCAACGTGGCTATCATCAAGGGAACTGCTGCCGACCACAAGGGCAATATCTCATTTGAGGATCTGTTTACCGCAGGAGATGCGCTGTCCATCTGTCAGGCTGTAAAGGCAAATGGCGGAAAGGTCATCGTGCAGGTTGACAGACTTGTGGCAAGGCCATCAAGACCTCACAATACCATCATTCCGGGATGTCTGGTTGACGCTATCGTTGAGATACCGCCTGAGCCAAGACACGCATCATACGAATCCCTGACAGGAAGTTTTGAGATTCCATATTCACAGTGGCAGGACTGGGCTGAGATGCTTTCCGGTCGTACCAAGACAAAGAATGTCGTCAATACAAGCGCAGAGATCATTGGAAGAAGGGCCGCTCTGGAATTGAAACCTGACGATATAGTCAACATAGGTGTTGGAATTCCGGAGACTGTATCCAAGTATGCCAGAGAGAACGGTATTCTGGACAAGATAACCCTGACCGTAGAATCCGGCGGTGTAGGAGGATTTCCTGCATCGGGCAAGGTGTTCGGCGCTGTTATCGGCGCAGACTCCATATATGACATGGCAAACCAGTTTGATCTCTACAACAATGGCGGTCTTGATATCTGTTTCATGGGCGGGATCGAGGTTGACAGGTTCGGGAATGTAAATGCCCACAAGGGCCCTGGCGCATTTGCCGGTGTAGGTGGATTTGCAAATATCACCGCCAAGACCGCAACCGTTGTATTCTGTCTCACATTTGACACGAAGGGGCTTGCCGTGGAGGACAATGACGGCATCGTGACCATCAAAAACGAGGGAAGCATTCCTAAGTTCGTAAACGATGTCAGAAGCATCAGTTTCTCAGGAAAACGTGCGCTGGCAAACAGGCAGAGGGTTATATACGTCACAGAACGATGCGTATTTGAGCTCACTGAAAAGGGACTTAAGCTCATTGAGGTGTACCCGGGAATTGATCTTGAACATGACATTCTGAACAAGCTTCCTTTCAAGGTTGAGGTGGATGAAAGGCTGCGATAGCTAGAAGGCTGAGAAAAATAAATCCTAATATATTAAAAGGTCGTGAGAAGATCCCTACTCAAAATCTTCCCACGATCTTTTATGTACATCATTTTCTTATCTACATTAACTTTCTCACAATAACTAATGCTTCCCCACCAGCTCCACGCATACTATCTCCGGGAAGTTAAACAGCCTCACCGGAATCACACTGTTGCCAAGGCCTCGGCTGACTATCATCTCGGTGCCATTCATATAATATTCACCTGCTGTATATTTGGGAAGAAATCCCTGATCCGGAGCCACTATCCCGCCGACAAACGGCAGTCTGAACTGTCCGCCGTGGGCATGTCCGGAAAGCACGAGATCAACACCGATGCTGGCATACCTGACAAGGTATTGTGGCTCATGTGCAAGAACGACCGTGAGCTCCTTTTCATCACTAAGCAACGCCTCCAGTGTCCCATCCGCAAGACTTTTATCGTCCAGTCCGACCAGCCTGAACTTCGCATCCCCCCTGGATATCTCCACAACCTGATCATCCAGAATAACCACCCCGGCACCGATAAGCCCATCCATAAGCTCGTCATATTCAGATTTCTCAAGCCAATATTCATGATTGCCTGTGACATAGTATACCGGACATATTTTCACGATCTCATCCACAAATTGGACTGCGCGGTCTACATTTGTGTGATTTGAGTCCACAAGATCTCCGGTCAGGACGATCATATCAGGTTCACATTCTCTTATCCTGTCCACCAGTTTCTGGTTATTCTTGCCAAACTTTGCATTGTGCAGATCCGATATCTGGACGATGCGATATCCCTCAAGATCTGCGCCAAGCTGCTCTGCCGCATATGTATAATGTGTGGTTTCAAGGTGTTTGTTCTGAAAATTGCAGAACAATATTATGACAATAACTATGCTCAGAGTAATTGCCAATTTTATATATTTCTGCTTTTTCGTATTTCTACTTTTTTGTTTTTTAGATTTTCCTTTCATTCGCAGCCCCACTTTTATAATGCCATGATCTTCTCATCTCTTATTCGACCTCCGCCAGATCTTTCTCTCCTGTGCCTCCTTTATCAGCATGTCCCGGAAATCAGGATGGGCTATGGATATCAGAGCCTCCGCTCTCTCCCATGTGGAACGCCCCTCAAGATTTATCACGCCGTACTCTGTCGCAAGGAAGTACACCTGACTTCTCGGCGAGGTGATGATATCTCCATTGAACTGCGGTTTTACCCTGGAATGCTTCACCCCATTCCTGTCGGTGTGTGTGGAACTCATGCAAATAAACGCCTTGCCGCCACGGGAGCCCGAGGCTCCGATCAGGAAATCGAGCTGTCCGCCGGTTCCGCTGATCTGGCGTGAACCACTGCTCTCCGCCGCAACCTGTCCGTACAAATCCACCGCCACGCAGCTGTTTATGGATACCATGTTGTCTATCTGCGATATGACATACGGTCTGTTCACGTACTCGAGTGGATATGCAGCGATTCCAGGATTGTCGTCCAGCCACTCATACAGCTCATTTGAACCGATGGCACAGCCAAATACACCCTTTCCACGATCTATGTTCTTGTATTTGTTTGTCAGCTTGCCCGCCTTGTACAGGGCTAGATATGCATCCGAGCAGAGCTCCGTGTGCATGGCAAGATCCTTGAGATCCGACTGAGCCAGCATCTCACCCACCGCATTTGGCATTCCTCCGATACCGAGTTGCAGTGTTGAACCATCTACTATGTATGGAATGAGCAGCTCCGCTATCTTCCGGTCAACCTCCCGCGGTGCCTGTGTTTTCACATCTGCAAATGGCTCGTGCTCCCCCTCTACGATCATATCCACATCCGATATGTGAATACACTCGTCATATCCACCGCGTATCTTAGGCATGTGCTCATTCACCTCAACTATCACGATGTCCGCCTTCCTGGCAATAGGGGCAGCTACACCGGTATTCACCGAGAAGTTAAAATAGCCATGCTTGTCCATAGGTCCCACCGACACCATGACCACATTCACATGGAGGAAATACTCATAATAAGCCGCATTGTTGTGGAACACCATCGGTATATAATAGCATTTGCCCTCATCGCACAGCTTTCTCTCGTACTGCGAACAGTGCCAGCTATGATACACAAAATGCTCCTGACTGTCATCGCACTCTGCAACCTCTATAGGCCCAGCCATCAGATTGCCCCTGATCTTCACATCGTGCAGCTCATCTCTCCGCTTTGCCAGTGCTCTGTCAAGTAGTACAGGTTTTCCAAGGGACGATGTGTAATCGACCCAGTCTCCATCCTTGACACACTCCACCGCAGCCTCCGGTGTACGCAGCTTTTCTCTATACATTTGCTGAAAATCGAACATATAAATCCCCCTTTATTAAATAACGTTTCACCGCTTGTCCTCCCTCAATAGTCTCAATCACTATTATCAAATAAATCAAATATCATTTCAACATTTTTAGAGATATTCCAGTCCAAAATAGTCATAATATTTTTTCACCTTTACTGGTTTACATCTAATTGCAAAACGCAAAAGAGCCCCCCGCATACCTGCACCTTGCAGATACATGGAGGGCTCTACGAATATTAGTCATCTGTTATTAAGTAATTACGCATTTCTTACATTATTCGATTGCGATGTAATTACTCTTCTCTACTTTCTTCTGCTCTTCCTTCTTAGGAATCGACAGTTTCAGTACGCCATGTTCATACTTTGCATGAATGTCTTCCTGCGTAACTCCTTCACCGACATAGAAACTTCTGCTCATGCTGCCGGCATAACGCTCACGCCTGATATACTTGCCACTCTTCTTGTCCTTCTCATCCTTATCCAGACCCTTTGCAGCCTCAATTGTCAGGTAACCATCAGCAAGCTGAACCTTTACTTCATCTTTCTTGAATCCTGGGAGATCCATATCTACTTCATATGAATCGTCTGTCTCACGGACATCGGTCTTCATCAGGTTCTTTGCATGCTTACCATACAGCGCACGCTCGGTAGGTGCTAACGCTTTACTGAACTCCTTGTCAAAATCCTTTCCAAATGGGAAATAGTCATTCATCCAATCATCAAATAAATCTTCTCCAAAAATACTAGGTAACATAAGTCATTTCTCCTTTCAATCTCAAACAAGTGTCGGAAATTGTGGTTTCTTATGAAACCCCAAGGCACTTAGACTTTTTGTTTACTGTTACTTTCAAAATAATTGTCAAGATAAGCTTTCGGGATTCTTTCTCTTCTTTCTAATCCCTTTCCTTATCTTTGACTATGTTATACACCTGGTTGTTAGCACTGTCAAGAGGCGAGTGCTAATTATTTTGTGAAGAATTTGTGTTCTATTTCTGGAATAGCCAATCCGCTATTCCGGCACAGTTTCCAGATCTGTTTTGTTATCATAATAAGATTCAACCAGAGCGCAGTCCATGATCAAAACGTAGAATACATTTCCATAATAACGGTTTTCCACTATTCTTCCGTGATCAAGAACAGGAAGATATGTTCCATCTTTTTTTGCAAAATGGAACCTTACATAGTCATTATTTCCACTGGTCTTTGCATCAATCTGTTTCCAGATGCTGGTCTCAACAGAATCCCGTTCGTCTGGATGGACCAGGTTTCTGAATCTATGATCTGTGTAATCCAGAAAATCATCAAAATCCCTGCAGCCAGCAAATTCTATCAGTTCACGATTTGCAAATAAAATATTATCATTTTCAGGATCAGCTATATATATAAGGAAAGCTCCCGGAAGATTCTTTGATACATCCTGAAGTGCAAATCCCAACTGGCTTCTGTGCTGCATCTTATAAGCTCCTCGATAAGGACTGCAATTATTCTTTCCATGAAGTTTTACCGCATAAAGTGCCATATCCGCACAGCGGATTAATTCCGATACATCATCACAATCCTTCGGATATTCTGCATACCCAAGTGAAATATAAAATGGATGCTCCCCACCATTATATGTTATATGCCGTGGCTGAAGAGTAAATTGTTCTATTTTCTTTCTTGCCTCTTCCTCTGTTGTGTCAACCAGAATGGCGGAGAACTCATCACCGCCATTTCTGCAAATAATAGAATTATCATTGAAATAGCTCTGCATGTCCTGTGCAAGACTTTTCAGTGCGGCATCTCCAACTACATGACCATACATATCATTTATAAATTTAAAATCATCAATATCCATCTGTATACCCACGCAATGAATATGAAGATCGCCCTGCATAACCTTTTTGAGCTGTTCGTCAAACCCCTTACGATTCAAGAGTCCGGTCAGCGGATCTGTTATCGCCATTTTTTTTAATGTATCTCGATGTCTCTCAATCACAAGGATGACCACCGTTAATCCAGTTAAGAGCAAAATAACACATATTCCCAAAAACAGCTGCGGAAATACATTCCACCCATGACTCCAGCCATCAGCAGGCATTATCTCAAAATCAAATAGACTGCCGCAAAATTCAAACTCAAATGTAATCGGATTCTTCATAATATTGCCGGATGATGATACTATCTCTGTATCATCAGACAAAGGGGAAACTGTCTTTGTCAGTGAGTAATCATAACCGAATTTTGTGAGTGCCTGAATTGATTCTGTAAATATCTCCGGAACACGTATAATTACTATGGTAAATCCCCAAAATACTGGAGAGCCATCTGCCCCCTCCAGATATACAGGATTTCTAATCGCAATGCCCTGCCCCCCCTGTTTTAAATCAAAAGGACCCTGCATCGTGACTATATTTTTATCTCTTCCATAGCGGCATATCTCTCCACGACTTTCATCATGCATCAAATCTATCTTTCCAGCTTCATTCCCTGCCTCCGGATATATATCTGTGACAACACCGTCAGGCGCAATCTGTATGCTCTGAATAAAATCTGCCATCAGATCCCGAGCAACTTTTTGAAAATTGTCAATTTTCCCATTTTCGCTGATTGCTATCTCTTCAAGTGTATCTGTAATTGCAACTCCACGGTTCATGTCATTCTGTAGTCGTTCTGCATATGTTGTGGCATTAAGCGCTGTGACATTCCGTACCTGTTTATAATTTGATCTATATGAATGATATAAAACTACTGTCAAAACCAGACAGCCAACCAGAAAAATGAGAACCGGCAACATAAGCTTTTTGTTATGGTTTTTACGCGAATTCATAGTATGTCATCTCTCCTTATTTTGGATGCTATTTACAAGTTCTCTACAAATTGCACATATTTTATCGCATTCATTCATTTTTGACAAGTCAGCATTCAGGGATGTTTTTTAGAGGAATAGTATTATAATACAGAAACGAAAAGAGGTAATCGCTATGCAGATAAGTATAATTTTGCTCGGAAAGCTTATTAACTTTTTTATTATGATCCTGCTTGGTTTTATTCTTGTCAACAAAAATATCTTAAAATCATCTGACAGCCGGATATTATCTATCATCGTGGTATACCTGGTGATGCCCTGCGCCATAATCGGTTCATTTGAGATCGATTTTACAAAAGAAAAACTGCAGGGACTGTTATTTTCCGCTGTCATTGCGGTCATTATACATGTTCTGCTGTTGATTTTTATAAATATCGGAAGGAAATTTTGGCACTGGACCCCAGTTGAATGTGCAACCGTCATGTATTCCAACTCGGGAAATATGATTATCCCACTTGTAAGTGCTATTCTGGGTTCCGACTATGTACTGTATTCATGCGCATTTATGTCTGTACAACTGATATTTCTCTGGACACACTGCAGCACAATGCTCTCCGAAAAGCCACACCTGGAATGGAAAAAGATAATATCCAATATAAATGTATTAGCCATAATAGCAGGTCTCCTGCTATTTTTCTGCAAGATAAAACTGCCAGCCGTCATCCTTGCACCGATAAATGACATCGGGAATATGCTTGCACCTCTAAGCATGATAGTAACTGGTATGCTGATGGCTGATTCGCCGATTCTGGCCAGCCTGAAGAATGCAAAACTATACCTTTTCTCTGCCATCAGACTCGTTATCTGGCCTACTATTTTGCTGCTTATAATGTGTGTAAGTCATGTATACGAATTTATTCCAGACGGAAGAACCTTACTACTCATAGTATACCTTGCCTCCATCACGCCATCAGCTTCAACAATCACCCAGATGGTTCAGGTATATAACAAAGATGCAACATACTCCAGTCTTTTAAATGTATTTACTACTTTGTTCTGTATCATAACCATGCCTTTGGCTGTCATATTATTTTCATGGCTGATACTTTAATGGGGACGTTTCTTTTTGTCATGAGGATTGTCCCTGGAACAGACAAGCAAAAGAGCCCCCGCATACCTGCACCTTGCAGATACACGGAGGGCTCTACGAATATTAGTCATCTGTTATTAAGTAATTACGCATTTCTTATATTATTCGATTGCGATGTAATTACTCTTCTCTACTTTCTTCTGCTCTTCCTTCTTAGGAATCGACAGTTTCAGTACGCCATGTTCATACTTTGCATGAATGTCTTCCTGGGTAACTCCCTCACCGACATAGAAACTTCTGCTCATGCTGCCGGCATAACGCTCACGCCTGATGTATTTGCCACTCTTCTTGTCCTTCTCATCCTTATCCAGACCCTTTGCAGCCTCAATTGTCAGGTAACCATCAGCAAGCTGAACCTTTACTTCATCTTTCTTGAATCCTGGGAGATCCATATCTACTTCATATGAATCATCTGTCTCACGGACATCGGTCTTCATCATGTTCTTTGCATGCTTGCCATACAGCGCACGCTCGGTAGGTGCTAACGCTTTACTGAACTCCTTGTCAAAATCCTTTCCAAATGGGAAATAGTCATTCATCCAATCATCAAATAAATCTTCTCCAAAAATACTAGGTAACATAAGTCATTTCTCCTTTCAATCTCAAACAAGTGTCGGAAATTGTGGCTTCTTATGAAGTCCCAAGGCACTTAGACTTTTGTTTACTGTTACTTTCAAAATAATTGTCAAGATAAACTTTCGGGATTCTTTCTCTTCTTTCTAATCCCTTTCCCTATCTTTGACTATGTTATACACCTGGTTGTTAGCACTGTCAATAGGTGAGTGCTAATTATTTTGTGAAGATTTTGTGTCCACTCCCAGCCTCAAAGTGGTATTTGGCAATTCCAAGATCTATCTTCGTGCAGATTCCTCTCGGAGCTTTCGCTGTCACCACACCCTCTCTCAGCTCAAACATGAACTTCTGCTGGTTCACCGCTGTCGGTGCCAGACACACAGCCTCCATCCCCTTTGTGAACCAGTCTGTCTCCACATCTGCCCTGCTGATTTCCGATACATCTTTGCTCTTGTGGGCAACGCCCTGATTCTCACCGTACCCAAGAGCAATCACTATCAGCAGTTTCTGTCCTTTGCCTATGACTGCCCTGGTCTTACCATGTGACATGGCAACCCAGCATGTGTTAAGCCCAAGTTCCTGACATCCAAGCACCAGCTTTTCACCGTAATAGCCGGCCTTTTCCTGGTCGTTCTTCGCGCCAACTATCGCTATATAATTAGAAACATTTGTGAATTTGCCATAATGCGCCATAAACGAATCAAAACAGTTCGGCTCATCGTAGACCGCCTGCATACTCAGTCCGCTCTCAGAATTTATCTCAGAGATAAGCCTGTCGATCTCCGCACGTTTCTCCTGCTCGATTGGCTTATCCTTATATTGCCGCACACTGTGCCTCTCCCTCATCAACTGTAACATATCCATATGTTGTTCCTCGCTCTCATTCTGATGTCTACGCCGAGTATACCATAGATTGTTTAACGTCTGATTAAAATCAGATTAAAATGTTTTCCGTTTCAAAATCAATATCCTATCGCCCTGCCTTAGCTTACTTATAAAGCAGAATGCACAATCTATCCTTTAATGAATGCATTACAAATAAGACTTTAAAGACTCAAAAACATTCAAATATCCATTTGCATACATATGTACACCATCAATGGTATACTCCGATTTCTGTTCACCATGTTCATCAACAAGGGCTTCATTACAATCAATATAACGACAACCGTATTTTCCTGCTATTTCTTTTAATCGATGATTACATAATGTAAGATTTTCAGGGGTCCGGAGTTTCATCCATTGAATTGATTGTTCTGTCTGCCATGGCAGGTGAAGATTTGCAGGATAAAACGCCATGATAAAAATTTCCACATCTGGAATACGGAATTTGATAATTTCCATGATTCTACAGATATTATCCATTAAATGTGACATCCACTGATCTCCAAATCGTTCTTTTGTAATATCATTAGTGCCGATATTGATAAATATCTTTGATGGCTCAAGATCTAAAAGCAATGTATCGATATTTTCCAGAAACTCATCTGTATTCAATCCACTAACGCCGCGATTATATATCACTTGTTCGATGCCCTGGCTTCGTGCAATTTCACAGACAGGAAACATTTCCATCAAGGATGATCCTGTAAAAAGAATTTGCCCTTTTAATGCTCCTTGGTTTAAATACCCGAAATTTCTGATTTTCATCCTTTGATTATCGTCCATAATATTATTCCTTTCATTTGTCCTGTTGAATCCCGATTTTCTTAATTCTACGGCAATGAGCGTCCCCTGTCTTACTTATACATACCACAGGGACACTCCTCGTGCCAAAAGGAACGTCCCTAAATCTCATACTGTTCAAGCATAGTCGGCGCCATATCCATGAATACAAAAAACTCTTCTGGCAACGTGCAAAGCTCTTGGCCTATAAAATCTTCAGCATTAATATACTTATGATCATTTTCCGGATCGTAACATTTCTCGTGATTCGCAAAAATAACTATTCCCTTAAATCAAAACTCTTCGTCTTCATCCGGCTGAATCTCACAAACAAATTCAATATTCCTTTTGCCGAATACATCTGTCAGATAAGTAATCTCTTCTTCATTCATTGTAAAAAATGACCATTCATTCTCGCTGACAGTTATTTTCTCCTGTTCTGTTGTCGTCACCTCCAAGGTGATAACACTCAAACTCCCCTTCACTGTTTCGAACAGTCTTGTCATTTGTACCTTTGCCAGATCCAGCGCAGTCAGCTTTCCACCATATACAGATACAAGAAAGCTCTTTGTCAAATAAATCCTAAAATCATTAAACCAGAGAGCTTCCGGCTGATTACATTCTTCATCAATCTGCTCTGCCAATGGATGTCTGTATTTTTTCAATCGCACGCACCTGTGTTAATACAAGCAAAATTCCAATCAATATTAAGATGCCTCCGATATCCAGATTCACAAAATATCCTTCCTTGAGTATTTTTCCATAGGTAAGCTTCGTCATACGTATAGCAATAAATTTGTGATTGATATACTCACTTACTATTGTTTTTACGTTCTCATCAGTCACAACTTTCGTCATGCCTTCCACTCTTGCCGTACCTTTTTCTTCCACTCTCTGCTTCAAATCTGCAAACTGTTCCGGTTGCATCGCTACAATATAACTTTCCTCTGCCGTTGTTACAAGGTAATATCCTTCATATTTATTTTCCGCCAACTTCTCCGGTACCCGAATAATATCAATATATGCTGTCTGATTCGCAGGATTGGATTCTTCCTGTAATACCTGTTCAAATGGTCGGACATAATCCATCTTTTTCTTTGTCTGAATCATTCCAAATCCCACCAAAAATATTCCTATCAACAAGAGGATCATTCCAATTGTGCGCCATATTTGATTGAATTTGTATTCTTCTTTTATATGCTTATTCGTATATTTCATGTCATGTCTTCAACCTCCAATGTGCACGCAAGCATCTTTGTTTGAATATCAACGGTTCTTTCAAGCGCTTGCAATCGTTTTTCATTAATAGCATAGCCTTGAATCACATATTGCTTTAAAACAGAATTAGCCCATCTACGAAATGCGATGCCTCGTTTTGAATTAACACGATATCCCACGGATAATATCATATCAAGATTATATATCTTGGGTTTTCTTCCTCCAGAACTTTTGTCGGAAAAACCGACAGAAGTTCCATCTAATTCTCCTGAAGAAAGAATATTGGAAATATGCTCACTCACTGTAGCATGCTTAACATCAGTCAACCATACAGCTTCATCACCGATTGAAAACCCCGTTCCTGGTCCATCATCATGTTGAAAATAGATAACCTCTATTTGATTATCTCTAGCTGCTTTTATAATTCTTATAGTATCATCAATATAGATCCAACAGGTCAACTTTACCAACCGGATACGACACCCCCTCATGAATTGCCACCCCAAGCAGCGAACCAGCAGCTATAATATGGTATTCTGGTGCCTCTTCACAGAAATATTTCAAGGATTCTAAAGCTTTTTGGTGTGTTCTGGATCTCATCAAGAATAATCAATGTATTCTCTGGAGTAATTGTTACTCCTGACTCAATATTTAAATTCATTATGATTCGTTCAATATCAAAATCATTTTCAAATACTGCATTCATACGTTGGTTGTTATAAAAAGAAATATATGCTGTTTTCTCATAACAGTTCTTTCCAAATTCCTTCATCAACCAGGTCTTTCCCACCTGTCTGGCTCCCATTATAATTAATGGTTTCCTTTTTTTTTCTTCTCTTTCCACTGTAACAGATTATCCATTGCAAATCTAAACATTATCACACCGTCCTTTCCCTGATAGTATACCACATTTTTTGTGATCTATTCTACCATT